>Ga0115557_1000101_pt1 | contig 58056 bp, 39 predicted proteins | sample COGITO_mtgs_1104_FD_87280 | JGI IMG/M metagenome (GOLD analysis project Ga0115557, IMG submission 87280) | Pelagic marine microbial communities from North Sea - COGITO_mtgs_110421 | ecosystem: Environmental > Aquatic > Marine > Epipelagic | place: Germany:Helgoland, sampling site Kabeltonne...
ATAGGGGGACCGTCCTCACGAGTCCCCCTCCTCAACCTAAGAATTGGTGACTTAGTTTTGCTTAACCATAAAAATATTCACCGGCATGATATTAAATTTATTTTAAAATAATTTAGAGAATTTTGCAGAAGTGTTTGCAGATGTAAAAACCAATATTACCTTTGCAGTCCCAAACGCAATGGGGCGCTTAGCTCAGTTGGTTCAGAGCACCTCGTTTACACCGAGGGGGTCGGGGGTTCGAATCCCTCAGCGCCCACACTAAGACAGTCAGAAATGACTGTCTTTTTTTATGCCCAAGAATTGATGTGAAAAAGTATTTAAGGGGGAGAACCTGGTTCGAAATCGACCATGGGAGATTGGAGGGGGCTTGTGCGGCATGCCTTGTGTGAATGAGCAATCCCTCAGCGTCCATGGTAGGTAATCAGAAATAGCTCCCTTTTTTTACGGTCCAGTTTATTAAAGACTCGTAGTTTGAAATAAGATTAGATTACCTGTTTATTTTTTGAACGGGCAATAGTCAATTTGATTATTTAATAAATTGCCTGTTCGATAGATACCTATGAAAATAAATGTAATCCTTCTAGTTTGCTCAATTTTATTAATTGCGGGCTGTCAATCATCAATTGACACAGAGAAAAAAGCGCCAAATATCATTGTGTTTATGGTAGATGATATGGGATGGCAAGATACATCTGTGCCATTTTGGGATGAAAAAACGCCTTTTAATGAGACTTACCAGACTCCGAACATGGAACGACTTGCAAGTCAGGGCATGAAATTCACACAAGCTTATTCGAATTCTGTTTGTACCCCTACAAGGGTAAGCTTGATGACAGGAATGAATGCGGCAAGACATCGTGTCACCAACTGGACATTACAAAAAGACAAACAGCCTGTTGCAGATGGAGATAAATTAATTCAACCCGCATGGAATGTAAATGGGATGAGCCCGCAGAAGGATACTCCTAATGCAGTTTATGCGACTCCACTTCCCCAGTTACTTAAGGAGGCTGGCTACTTTACTATCCATTCAGGGAAAGCGCATGTTGGTGCGATTGGCACGCCGGCCGCAGATCCATTAAATATTGGCTTTGATGTGAACATTGCTGGCCATGCAGCTGGAGCTCCTGGAAGTTATTATGGTTTAAATTCATTTGGGAATGATAACCCAAATCGAGCCACCTGGGCAGTTCCCGGTCTCGAAAAATACCATGGCAAAGACATTTATTTAAGTGAGGCAATCACATTAGAAGCAATTGAAGCCGTTAATTCAGCCGTAGAAAATGATAAGCCATTCTACCTGTATATGGCCCATTACGCAGTACACACACCTATTCAGGGAGATGACAGGTTTCTACAAAAATACTATGAAACAGGAATGGATTCCACAGAAGCAAAATATGCGACTATGGTAGAAGGAATGGATAAGAGCCTCGGTGATCTAATGGATTTGCTGGAAGAAAAAGACATTGATGATAACACTATAATATTGTTTATGTCTGACAATGGCGGGCTTAGTGCAGTTGCTAGAGGAGGCGAAAAACACAGACATAATTTGCCATTGAGCAGTGGTAAAGGATCAGCGCATGAAGGAGGGATTCGAGAACCAATGATCGTTAAATGGCCTGGGCAAGTTGAGTCGAATTCAGTAAGCGATTCCCATGTGATTATTGAGGACTTTTTTCCGACAGTGTTGGAAATGGCTGGTATAAAAGAGCCGTTGACGGTTCAGCCCATTGATGGGGTAAGTTTTACTCCAGTGTTAAAGGGAGGCAAAAGCGTTCATGATAGGCCATTGTTTTGGCATTATCCAAATAGATGGGGACCGATTGGACCAGGGATAGGCTCGACAAGCACAGTGCGATTGGGAGATTGGAAACTGATCTACTACCATGCCGATAGAAGTTTTGAGCTTTTTAACCTTAAAACAGACATTGGTGAAACGGACAATAAGGTAAATTCTAACCCAACAAAATTGAAAGAATTGGCTGATGTCCTAACAAATTATTTAAAAAGTGTCGATGCGCAAATGCCAATAGATAAGAAGACAGGTAAATTGGTAGAGTGGCCAAATGCTCAGTAGTGCTTTGATTTGGCCTTTTAATCAATTAATTGTTAAATACTAAAGAAAAAATAACTGCTTTATAGAAGATTATTTCTTCTTAAATTCAATGCTTAATATCAATCTTAAAACCATGAAAAAAATCCTTGCTTTACTTTTTGTTGTAATATCAATTGTTGGCTGCGGAGAATCTGAGGAAGCACCATCCAAACCAAATATTATTTATATCCTGGCGGATGACTTGGGTTATGGAGAGCTTGGTATTTATGGCCAAACTAAAATTCAAACTCCGAATATTGATGCGTTAGCGAGAAATGGAATGATGTTTACCCAACATTATTCTGGGGCTCCAGTTTGTGCACCGGCGAGGTACATGCTCATGACTGGCAAGCATCCAGGGAATGCTCATATCAGAGGCAATGATGAGTGGGCTTCTAGAGGGGAAGTTTGGAATTATGAGAAGGCAGTTTATGATCCAAACTTGGAGGGACAACGTCCGATACCTGATGGAACTGTTACCGTAGGGAATGTTTTACAAGAAGCAGGTTACAAAACAGGGATTGTAGGGAAATGGGGCTTAGGAGCTCCGCTGACAGAAGGTATTCCAACAAACAGAGGCTTTGATTTTTTCTATGGCTATAACTGCCAACGTCAGGCACATCAGCTTTATCCAAAACACCTCTGGAAAAATGAAGAGAAAATTTGGACTGATAATGATTTAGTAGCACCTAGACAAAAATTACAAGAAGGTGCAGACCCAATGGACCCGGCTAGCTATGACATGTTCAATAAGCAGCCTGACTATGCTCCAGCGTTGATGCAAACAGAAGTCATCAATTTTATAGAAGAGAACAAGGACAATCCGTTTTTCATGTATTATGCAACACCGATTCCTCACTTACCAATTCAGGTGCCTCAGGAATACACGGACAGGTATTTGGAATTGTGGGGTGATGAAGCGCCTTACGTAGGGGACAAAGGCTATTTTCCTCATAGAACTCCAAATGCCGCATATGCTGGCATGATCACTTATTTAGATGATCAGGTGGGTGAAATTGTAGCTAAATTGAAAGAATTAGGGTTGTATGAAAACACTTTAATCATTTTCACTTCGGATAATGGTCCAACTTATACAGGAGGTGTAGATGCTCCTAATTTTAAATCTGCGGCGCCATTTGAAACTGCTTATGGCAGAACAAAAGGATTTACTTATGAAGGTGGAATCAGAGTGCCGATGATTGCTGCATGGCCTGGACAAATTGAGGCGGGTTCCAAGACGGACCATATTTCTGTTTTCTGGGACGTAATGGCAACAGTTGGAGAATTGACTAATTCTGAAGTACCTGCAGATACAGATGGAGTCAGCTTTTTGCCAACACTGACTGGCAAAGGACAACAAGCAGATCGTGAATACCTGTACTGGGAATTCCCTGAATATCAGGGTCAGCAAGCCATAAGAATGGGCAATTGGAAGGGTATTCGTAAAGAAATCAAAAAGGGAAATATGAAAGTTGAACTCTATGATTTATCAAAGGACCCAGCAGAACAGAATGACATAGCAGCTAATCACCCAGATATTATCAAAAAGATGGAGGATATCATGGTGAAAGAACATACATCTGCCACATTGGATAGATTCAAAATGACCCAGCTTGGTGATGTAATGACTGGAGGCGATCAGTAATTATTCCATTTTAATGTTCAACATGAGTAAACCTTCATTGATAAAATACATTGGTATTCTTGGACTATTAATCCTTTGCGCTTGCGAAGAGACGACAATAACCGATGACACACCAGTATTGCTGCGACAGCACAATGATGAAGGAGTACATACTTATCGCATTCCGGGTTTAGTCACTTCAAAGAAGGGCACCTTACTGGCCGTTTATGACATGAGGAGAAATGGTGCTGTTGACCTTCAAGAAGATGTAGATATCGGTTTAAGCCGAAGTACTGATGGTGGTGTTTCATGGGAACCTATGAAGGTAATCATGGACATGGGTGAATGGGGAGGATTACCAGAAAACGAAAATGGAATTGGTGACCCGGCAATTTTAGTAGATGATGAATCGGGGACCATTTGGGTCGCTGCTGTTTGGGCGCATGGACATCCTGGAGAAAGGAACTGGTGGGCATCTAAACCAGGAATGAAACCTCAAGAAACAAGTCAGTTCATGCTCACAAAGAGCAAAGATGATGGGCTTACATGGTCTAAACCTATCAATATCACGAATCAAATTAAAGACCCCAAATGGCATTTGGTGTTACAGGGACCGGGAAAAGGCATTACCATGAAGGATGGTACTTTGGTATTTCCTGCCCAGTTTAAAGATGCTGCTGAGGTGCCACACTCTACCATTATCTACAGCAAAGACCGAGGTGAGACTTGGGAAATTGGAACAGGTGCCAAACCCAATACAACAGAATCTCAGGTAGTCGAACTTGAGGATGGTTCACTGATGCTTAATATGCGCGATGACCGTGGAGGCTCAAGGTCTATTTATACTTCTTCAAATATGGGTAAAACCTGGGAAGAGCATGCTACATCTCGGATTGCATTGATAGAGCCTGTGTGCATGGCGAGCTTAATAAAGCATCGGTATAGAGGGAAAGACTATCTGCTCTTCTCCAATCCAAACTCCATTGAAAAAAGGGAGAAAATGACGATTAAATTGAGCAAGGATGAGGGTGATAATTGGCCAGAAGAGCATCAATTGTTGATCGATGAAGGCAGCGGTCGTGGATATTCTTGTATGACCTCTATTGATGAAGAAACCATAGGGATTCTATATGAAGGAAGTCAAGCTGATTTAGTATTTCAAAGAATCAAGATTAAAGATTTACTCAAATAACTATGAAGAGAGCCTTACTGAAAAACTTGGTGCTTACTGTTATTGTTGCTTTGACAATAATGGGATGTGGTACAGAAGAAAAATTCACAGCTGAATTTTCAGCTGTTGACCGTACATGGGCAGGCCCTGATTTTTGGGCGAATAGACTTCAGGACTGGAGTTTAGAAAATGGGAAATTAGTATGCCTTAATGAGTCAAATCCAATGCGGACAGTGCATGTTTTGACCACAAATTTGTCCGAAAGAAAAGGAACGTTTGAAGCCTCTGTTGAAATCAATATGAAGGCATTGATGAGCAATAATGCCAGCGCAGGAATGTTACTTGGTGCTGGGCCGGGGCAGGATTATAGACAAGCTGCCTTGATCCATCATAGTTATGGAAAAAATGGAGGACTTTATGTAAGTGTGAGCGCTTCAGGAATACTATCATTCCATGATTTTGGAGAAGCAAACAGTAGTATTCATAACATTGATTTAAAGACTAACCCTTATGAAGATGTAGTCACCCTGACCATAATTGCGAAAATCGATGAATACCATAATGGCCTTACAGCAATAGTCATGTCAGGGGCTGAAGAAATTGGTCGCATGGAAAACATGGATATTGGTTATGACCGATTGATAGGGAGTATAGCGCTAGTCTCTAATCCAGATACTGAAGCCAAAAAAGGACGTTTCGAGTTCGATAATTGGGAAATTCAAGGCACGAAAGTGGATATGAATGCAGACAGAAATGGAGGGCCAGTTATTGGAATACAACATACAATGCATGCTAATACAGTAAAGTTAACTGCCCAGTTAATGCCGATTGGAGAAGGAGACAATAATACAGCCTGGTTAGAAATAGAAGAAAATGGACAATGGGAGAAATCACAAGAACGTGAGATTGTCAAGCCAGGGTTCACTGCACATTTTAGACTGGAAGATTGGGATGATACGAAAGACACAAAATATAGAGTTGGGTATAGTTTAAAAAAAGGTGATTTAGAGGAGATATATTACTCTTCAGGTACGCTGAGAATGAACCCGATTGATAAAGAAGAATTAGTAGTGGCAGCCTTTACTGGCAATCATAACAATGTAAGACCAGATCCAAAAAAGTGGGGTGGTTTGGATGTTGGTAAATTCCCCTGGGACTGGGGTATTTGGTTTCCGCATACTGACATGATTAATAACATGGTACAGCATCAACCTGATGTACTGTTTTTTAGTGGAGATCAAGTTTATGAAGGTTCAAGCCCAACATGGGCAGATAGAAAGAATGGTACACTTGACTACCTCTACAAATGGTATTTATGGAGCTGGGCATTTGCTGATTTAACTGCAGATATTCCAACCATTAGTTTACCAGATGACCATGATGTTTACCATGGTAATATTTGGGGTGCGGGAGGCAGGAAGGCAACTCCGAGTGCTATTGGTGGGACTGCACAAGATGGTGGAGGATACAAAATGCCCGCCGAATGGGTAAAGATGGTTGAACGTACACAGACATCGCATTTGCCTGATCCATTTGATGGAAGACCGGTTGAACAAGGGATAGGGACCTACTTCACTGATTTGAATTATGGAGGTGTAAGCTTTGCCATATTAGAAGATCGAAAGTTTAAATCTGCACCGCGTGGACTCATGCCTGAAGCTAATGTTGTCAATGGCTGGGCACGAAATAAAAACTTTAATGTCAAAAAGAATTCTGATGTAAAGGGAGCAGTATTATTAGGAGATAGACAACTGGATTTCCTTGAGTACTGGGCTGCAGATTGGAAGGCAGATACGCAGATGAAAGCCGTTTTATCTCAAACAATTTTTGCTGATGTAGTGACGATGCCATCTTCAGAAATTAGTGACGCAAATTTCCCTAGCTTAGAAATTTATGCTAAGGATGCATATGCTCCTGATGATATGCCAGTGACCGATATGGATTCAAATGGCTGGCCAAGAACAGGACGGAACAAAGCCGTAAAAACGATTAGAAAAGCATTTGCAGTACACATTGCAGGCGACCAGCATTTGGGCAGTACAATTCAATATGGCGTGGATGAATGGAATGATTCAGGTTTTGCATTGTGCGTACCGTCGATTGCGAACTTTTACCCTAGAAGGTGGTTCCCGAAAGTAGCAGGAAAAAATAGAGCCCCTGGCGCACCAAAATACACTGGAGAACATGAAGATGGCTTTGGAAACAAAATGACTGTTCACGCAGTTTCTAATCCATTTATAAGCGGTGTTGCACCTGCTGAATTGCATGACAGGGCTGCTGGATATGGGGTAGTAAGGTTTAATAAAATATCAAGGGACATTACGCTGGAAAATTGGTCGCGCTATTCTAATCGATCTGAAGGAGGGAAACCTTATGACGGCTGGCCAGTGACAATGAACCAAGAAGATAATTATGGTAGAAAAGCTGCTGGATATTTACCCGAGTTAAATGTGACTGGGCTTGATAATCCAGTAGTCCAATTGATCGATGAATCAAATAATGAGGTCGTGTATACACTCAGGATCAATGGCCAATCTTTCAGACCTAAAATTTTTGATGCAAATCATACGTATACAGTAAAGGTAGGCAAGGAGTCAAACACCACTAGCATGCAATCTTTTGAAGGCTTGAAGGCAAATGAGCCAGAGGCCTCGATTGATGTGATTTTTGATTGATTTTATAGGCGCATGTTCAAGGTTAAACTCGGTTTTCTTTTTTCATTATTCTTTTGCCTCGGCATTAGCGCCCAGGAAAAGCCAAATGTCATCATTATACTCACTGATGACCACGGCTCAGTAGACTTAAATAGTTTTGGAGCCAAAGATTTATACACTCCCAACATTGATCAATTAGCCAAAGAAGGAGTAAAGTTCACACAATTTTATGCTGCTGCTCCTTTATGTTCACCCTCTAGGGCTTCCTTGCTTACAGGCCTGAATCCACATGCTGCAGGGTTGCCAAATAACGCGTCGTCGATGAAGGGAGTTGCTGGAATGCCAACAGATAAGATTACGATAGCGGAGTCACTTAAAGGGGCAGGATACACAACGGGTCATGTTGGTAAATGGCACATGGGTTTTACACCTGAGACAATGCCTAATGGTCAAGGTTTTGATTATTCTTACGGACACATGGGTGGCTGCATTGATAATTACTCGCACTTCTTTTATTGGAATGGCCCTAACCGACATGACCTCTATGAAAATGGTGAAGAGATTTATGAGGATGGAAAATACTTCCCTGACTTGATGGCTGAAAAAGCGGATGAATTTATTGCTAAAAACAAAGACAGCCAATTTTTTCTCTATTACGCTATTAACATGCCTCATTATCCATTGCAGCCAACTTCTTTGTGGAGAGAATACTATAAGGACATGGAACATCCGCGAAGTGATTATGCAGCTTTTGTATCCACTATTGATGAACGAATAGGACAGCTGATGCAAACGCTAGAAGCACAAGGGTTAAGAGAGAATACCATCGTTATTTTTCAGTCTGACCATGGTCATTCCGTCGAAAGCCGTGCCTTTGGAGGCGGAGGAAGTGCTGGACCATTTAGAGGCTCTAAAATGAGCCTGTTCGAAGGGGGAATTAGAGTGCCAGCAATAATTAGTATGCCGGGAACAATACCAGAAAATATTTCTAGAAATCAAATGGCCTTGAACATTGATTGGTTCGCAACTGTTGCTGATTATGCTGGGATACCTACACCTTACATAGAAGGTAAAAGCCTTAGACCATTAATAAATGACAGCTCTAAAGCTACTGAACATGAGATATTCAGATGGAAGCAAGGAGTGAGTTGGGCAATTCGAAAAGGTGATTGGAAGTTGATTGGTTTTCCTAAGGACCCGACAAATAAGGCTCCATTGGACCCGGATAATGACGCTTTGTTTTTGTCGAACTTAAAAACAGACTCCACCGAAATGAAGAATTTGGCAAATCAGTTTCCGGATAAAGTTCAGGAATTATTGGTGGAGTATATGGAATGGGAATATGCCAGTGATGGTGACATTCCTGAAAAACGAAAAATAATGAGTTCTCTGGCTACAAATGCTTCCATTACCTTGGCGAGTCAGCCAAACTCTAAGTATTCAGGCAATGGCCCTGAGACTTTAATAGATGAAAAACTGGGTAATCGACAATTTGATGATGGCTCTTGGTTAGGTTTTGAGCAGGCTGACTTAGCTGCAGTGATTGACCTTAGAAAGGTGCAGCAAATCGAACGCGTAATGGTCGGTGTTTTGCAGGATGCTAAGTCATGGATTTTTTACCCAGAATATGTGGAAGTCTCCTTCTCAGTAGATGGGAAGAATTTCGATAAGCCAATTAGAATTAATGTAGATGAACTCAGGAATTCAACAAGACGATTGGTCAATCGTGTGACGATTGAGGAAGAAAATATCTATGGGCGTTATGTCAAAGTGATAGCTAAGAATGTGGAGAAATGTCCAACTTGGCATGTAGCCGCCGGTCAGAAGGCTTGGTTGTTTGTAGACGAAATTACTATCCAATAATTAAGTGTTTCAGAACCTGTAGCCAATCTGTAGTACATACCTGAAACCTGGCTTGAAAGCGGATAAATTTCCATCTGACGTTACGCTTTCATTCTCCAATAAGTCACCCAATAAAGGAATTCGATTTGCCAATGCGTCCTTAATGGCTTCCAAGTAATCACTTTCCGATTGTACAGTGACATCCAGATCAAATTTGGCCTTATAATAGCCAAATGCAGGACCTATCAATATCATATCAAAAGCAAATCGTTTTTTGAAAACAAACTGATAGCCAACTTCAATACCCACATTAAAAGCATTGATTTTAGTATCCAAAATCGATGCAGCTTCTATGGTGTTGTCATCTCTCAAAAGTTCGAGTTCATTTTGAACTTTAAAGTTGTATGAAACGAAAAAAGGAGCCCAATAAAGTCCGTCAGGCGCTTCTTTTTTATTTCTTTTTTTTGCGTAGAAACGATAATCGAAGGCAAGACTAAATCCAGTATTCTTATTTGTCTTTAATACATTAAGAAGTTTAGACTCTTCATTCAGCATCTTTGGGAAAGTCAAATGACCAACATTTATAGAAAAACTGCGATGACTCGATAGTTTACGCTCAACGCCAAAAACCAAATTAGAACCACCCCATAAAAGTTGCGGTGTCACATTCCATTTAAAGATGTTTTTATACTCTTTTGTATCACTACTAAGCACTGTACTGTCTCTTTCTTGTGCCATTGTGATTGTACAAAGAAGTAAACTTGAAAGAATAATGGTTAATTGTCGCTGCATATTAAATGACTAAATTATGGCTGATTCATCAAAAGTAAGGACATTTTTATTAAACTGATTAGAGAGCCGTTTTAATCTTAAAACAGGTTTCACATTATTTTTGATAAATTGACAGGATTAAGATGAAAATTAAGGAAGCTGCCGTGTCAATCTTCTGTTTCCAATGTATTCAGATGGCGACATGTTAGTTTTCTTGCGGAATTCGCGATTAAAATGAGAAACATTATTATAACCGCAGTAATAGCTGATCTCAAGGATTCCCATTTGCTTTTCCATCAACATTTTACACGCGTATCCAATACGAACCTCATTTAGAAATTCTGTAAAAGACTTTTGAGTGGTCCTTTTGAAATACCTACAAAAGGAAGATTTGTTCATGCTAACTAGCTCAGCGACTTGGTCAAGGCCTAAATCTTCTTGAAAGTTATTTAGAACAAAATCATAAATTTCATCTAATCTCGAATCATCCGTTTCATTGAAATGGTTTATGAATCCAGGGCTTGCAATTGTCTTAATATCGGCTTGTTGCGAAAGAATTCCTAAAACTTTTATAAAGGTTATCATCCTTTCAAGTCCGCTAAGGGTGATTATTTCCCTGATTAAATGGCCAACTTCATCTTTTGCTCGCGAAGAGAATCTCAATCCCAATTTGGACCTTACAATCATGGCGTTAATTTCTCCAAATTCCGGTATTGATTCTAGGTTGGTATTGAGAAAATTGGAATTAAAATGAATTGCAATTGCCTCCGCTTTTAATTTTGAATTTTTAGCGAAATAGGCTTCATCATTTTGATACATGTGTGGAAGATTACTCCCAATAAGAAATAATTCTTCATCTTCAAACCTGTCGATATTGTCACCGATAAAACATGTGCCTTGGCTTTTTGTGATATAAACTAATTCAAGCTCGGGATGGTAATGCCAAACTTTCAGGAAGTGACGGAATTTATGCTCTCCAATTGAGAAGGATTGTTCGGCAGTTGCACCTCTTTTAAGTAATGTTGCTTTCACTGACATTAATTTAACAATGAATCTATATAATTTTCTTATTAGTGCAAAAATAGTGTTGATAGTTGCATACTGACATGTAGCTGTAGCGCTCTTTATTAACAATCTTGCATAATGCTTAATTCTGACTGTGAAATTGTTGGCTTTGAAGTGAGAGATATTCGCTTTCCTACAAGTAAAACCTTGGATGGGTCTGATGCAATGAACCCTGATCCGGATTATTCAGCAGCATACCTGATTCTTAAAACAAATTTGCCTTCTCTTGAAGGTCATGGGTTGACATTTACAATTGGTCGAGGCAATGACATTTGCGTGGAGGCAATCAAGGCATTTATGCCAATGGTGGTCGGAAAAAAGTTGCGTGACATTACTCAAGACATGGGTGGTTTTTGGAGGACTTTAAATAGTGATAGTCAATTGCGTTGGCTTGGCCCAGAAAAAGGCGTAATGCACATTTCTATGGGTGCTGTTGTGAATGCCATTTGGGACCTTTATGCCAAGGTCGAAAAGAAGCCTCTTTGGAGGTTAATTGCTGATATGTCACCAGAAGAGCTAGTAGCATGTGTAGATTTCACCTACATCACGGATGTAATAACTCCTGAAAAAGCATTAAAAAATTTACAAAAACTTGAAGCAACTAAGAGAAAAAGGATTGTTCAATTAGAAGATAAAGGTTATCCGGCTTATACAACGTCAGTTGGTTGGTTGGGCTATTCGGATGATAAAATTAGAAGGCTATGCAAGGAAGCCATTGCAGAAGGGTGGACACACATGAAAATGAAAGTGGGTAGTAACCTGGAAGATGACATCCGAAGGGCAACCATTATCAGAGAAGAAATTGGGAAAGACAGGTTTTTGATGATGGATGCCAATCAAAAGTGGGATGTTAATGAGGCGATTGAAAATATGAAGGCATTGCGAAATTTCAATCCTTTATGGATCGAAGAGCCAACCTCCCCGGATGATATTTTAGGACATAAAGTAATAGCTAAAGCCATTTATCCAGTTAAGGTTGCAACCGGAGAACATTGTCAAAACAGAGTGATGTTTAAGCAATTCATGACTTCTGGAGCATTAGATTATTGTCAAATTGATAGTTGCAGGTTGGCTGGAGTCAATGAAGTCTTGGCGGTTTTAATGATGGCGAATGAATTGAATATTCCTGTCTGTCCGCATGCAGGTGGTGTGGGACTTTGCGAATATGTACAGCACCTGTCAATGATTGATTACGTCTGTATCAGTGGCGCAATGGAAGGTCGGGTAACCGAATATGTTGACCATTTGCATGAGCATTTTGAGGATCCTGCGAAAATTGAAAATGCTGCTTATGTAGTTCCTAAAGCTGCAGGTTATAGCATAACGATGAAGACGGAGTCTTTAGATACATACGATTATCCAAATGGTTCTTATTGGTTAAAGGAGGAGAAAAATATTTATGAGCAAGTTTAGACTAGAAGGAAAAAAGGCGATTGTCACTGGAGGAGGCTCTGGGATCGGTAGGGCCATTGCCACAGTATTTGCAGAATCAGGAGCAGAGGTGCACCTAATTGATTCGAATCAAGATAATTTAAAGATTGTTGTTGACGAAATACATCATTCTGGGCACCAAGCAGAAGGTCATGCATGTGATGTTTCTAACCAGTCTGAAATGAAAAAGGTAGTGGACAAAATAGCCTCAATATCGAGAATTGATGTTTTAGTGAACAATGCTGGCATAGCACATGTCGGCAACTTAGAAGGTACATCTGAGGCTGATTTGGAGCGCATTTACAATGTAAATGTTAAAGGGGTTTACAACGGAATGTTTGCTTGTGTTCCTCATATGAAGAAGGCAGGTGGCGTTATTTTGAATATGGCATCAGTGGCTTCTTCTGTTGGCATAGCCGATCGTTTTGCTTACTCAATGAGTAAAGGAGCAGTGCTCTCAATGACTTTATCTGTTGCTAAGGATTATGTGAAACAGAAAATTCGATGCAATTGTATTTCTCCAGGACGGATACAAACACCCTTTGTTGATGGGTTTATTGCTAAAAATTACCCTGGAAAAGAAAAAGAAATGTTCGATAGTTTGTCCGCAACCCAACCTATCGGGAGGATGGGACAACCTGAGGAGATAGCGAACTTGGCTTTGTTTTTATGTTCTGACGAAGCAGGATTTATTACAGGAACAGATTACCCAATTGATGGAGGTTTTTTAAAATTAAATACATAAATGAAATTAATACGATTTGGACAGCTTGGGAAAGTGAAACCCGGCATTATAAACAAAAAGGGCCAAAGGCTTGATGTGAGTGGATTTGGTCAAGATTATACCGAAGAGTTTTTTGAGAGTAATGGTGTGAAAAGACTTATTACTTGGCTTTCAAAAAACATTGATAATTGCCCAAAGGTTTCTGAAAATGAACGGCTTTGTTCACCGATATGTAGGCCTTCAAAAATTGTTTGCGTGGGTTTGAATTATGCCAAACATGCTAAGGAAAGTGGGATGCAACTACCTAAAGAGCCTGTATTGTTTTTTAAATCAACTTCCGCGATTTGTGGTGCCAATGATGATGTGATCATCCCTAAAGGAAGTGTTAAAACAGATTGGGAAGTAGAGTTAGGCGTTGTAATCGGGAAAAAGGCCTCTTATGTGGAGGAAGCTGATGCTATGAACCATGTCGTGGGTTATGTTTTACATAATGATATAAGTGAACGAGAATTTCAACTTGAGCGGGAAGGCCAATGGGTTAAAGGAAAAAGCAACGATACTTTTGCGCCTTTAGGTCCGTGGTTAAGTACTTTCGATGAAATTGAAAATCCAGATAATTTGAATTTATGGCTTAAATTAAATGGCGAAACGATGCAGGACAGCAATACCTCAGATATGGTATTTAAAATCCCTAAATTGATTAGCTATATAAGTCATTTTATGACGCTATTACCTGGAGACGTTATTTCTACAGGCACTCCCTTTGGAGTTGGGCTTGGGCTAGACCCACAAAGGTATTTGGTTGATGGTGATGAAATGGAGTTAGGGATTGATGGCCTAGGTTCCGCGAAACAAAAAGTGAAAAAATACCAATGAAAATAGATTCGCATCATCATTTTTGGAATTATGACCCTGTCAGAGATGATTGGATAAATGATTCCATGTCTGTGTTGAAGCGTGATTTTTTACCCTCAGAATTTCAGACTGAACTGGATAGTTGTGGAATTGGTGGATGTGTTGTGGTACAGGCAGATCAATCCCTTGACGAAACAGAATTCCTGCTCAAGTTGGCAGCAGAAAACGATTTTATAAAGGGTGTAGTTGGCTGGGTCGATTTGAGAGCTCCAGAAATTGATGAGTTTTTATTTAAATATACTGAATCAAAGATGTTCAAAGGGGTACGGCACATAATTCAGTCAGAGCAAGATGGTTTCATATTAGGAGCTGATTTTGTACGAGGCATTGACTCACTTGCCAAATACAACCTCACCTATGACATCCTTATCTACCCAAAACATTTATTGGATACAATAGAGTTAGTTAACCAACATCCGAATCAATTATTTGTGATTGACCATATGGCAAAGCCATTGATAAAAGACCATGTTTTTGTGCCTTGGGAATCGTATATCAGGAAGTTGGCTAAATCTCCCAATGTTTACTGTAAAGTTTCTGGACTGATCACAGAAGCCAATTGGCATAACTGGAAAGAAGAAGATATTAAACCTTATATAGATATTGTTTTTGATGCTTTTGGAATGGATCGCGTAATGTTTGGATCGGATTGGCCGGTTTGTAAGTTGGCTGGAAGTTTTACAACAACGGTGGTTCTTATGCAGGAATATTTAAAGAACTTTCCAGAACAAGACAAAACTAAGTTTTGGGGCAGAAATGCAGTAGATATTTATAACCTCAATGTAGAATAGGTCTAAAATTAAAATCATCAAACTAAGAAGATATGAGCACTGAATTAATCTTAAGATATGGCGTCACAATACTATCATTACTTGTAGCAATAATCACGACATATGTTTCGGTGAGATCTTTGCGTATCGCCAATAAAAACGCAGAGGCTACCATGGCAACAGTCGATTTGTTCAATCAAGAACTTGAAGATAATACTGTAGCCAAGAACATGGAATTTCATTATAAGATTATTGAGATGTTCCGGAACTTGCAATTGCAATTTCCGCCTCAAATTGGCGATCCAAAATATAAGCCTACAGCTGAAGATGAACGGTTAATCTTTGTTTTTTGGTTTTTGATATTCGATGAGTGGTTTGCATGTAAACACGAGGGGAAATATTTGGCCAGCTTTTGGGATAAATATTATATACATGAACTGAGGTCAGTTATGAAGCGACCTTTGTTTACAAATGTATTGAAGGTCATGGTCGAAGAGAAAAACATCGATTTCTTCGGACTCAAAGATAATTTCAGTGAGATGCTAAATGATACCTATAAGGAAATTCATGGGCATAATCTTTTTGTCAAATTTGATTGAGATAAGAATAGATTGAACAAGTATGCGCAGATTTCAACTTAGGAGTGCTATTAAAAAGGAGGTAATTTTTTTATCAATTTTCGCCTTCCTAGTATTGGTAAGTTGCGGTTCCAAAGGAGATATTAGACTAAAAGCAGGTGGGCTTGATTTAGAGATCAATAATACTGGTAGTCTCACAAAGATTGCCGATGAATTATCCGGTGTCAACTATCATTTTAATGATACTATTTCTCCCTTATTGTCGGTTCGAGTCAAGAATCAACTACTGTTGCCAATTGGCGCTAAACTGGACGATCAACAAATAATTACACTAGAATTTAATGGGCAAATTACGGCTCAGATTAAAGTAGAAGAAAAAGGTAGCCACCTTACGTTTGAGTTAGTTGAACTTTTAGGAAGTGAGGATGTGGAGGTCGTGGTATGGGGGCCTTTTCCAACTATCATTAATGGTGTCATTGGTGAAACAGTCGGGGTAGTAAGGAATGACGATTTTGCATTTGGTATTCAATCATTAAATCCTAAAACATTAGGTGGTTATCCTTGGAATGAAAACGATGAAATGCCCCAAATTGACATTTTTGAAAGTGGCGATTATTCAGACTTGAGTAGGGATGGAAAACGCTATGTGCTATATCGGGTTGAAGCTGCCAAGCCAACTGATTTTGGAAGTACACTACAAGCCTATACAAGAAATAGGAATGAAGACCGAGTCATAAATAATTGGGGGAAAGAAAAGTATGTAGCACCTGCTTTTGCTGATGGTGGTGTGATAGGGTCCAAAATCGCATTGTTTGGCTCAAAGAAAGAGGATGCATTAGCAACCCTTGGAATGATCGAAGTGATGGAAAATTTACCTCACCCAACCATTGATGGACAATGGGGAAAAGAAGCGATAAGTGCTTCGGCCGCTTATATGATCATGGGTTTTAGTGAGTCGACTGTAGATCAAGCCATAGAATACACTAAAAAAGCTGGCTTAAAATACCTCTATCATGATGGACCATTCAAAACTTGGGGAAATTTTGATTTGAATGAGAGTTTTCCAAATGGAAGGGCTGGACTAAAGGCCGCGGTAGACAAAGCAGCGGTGAACGGGCTATCCGTTGGAGTGCATACCTTATCGAATTTCATTACTACTAATGATCCATGGGTTACGCCTGTTCCTGATGATAGATTGGCCAAAGTAGGTTCGAGTGAATTGACTATAAACATCAATAAGAGGCAAAAGGAAATCGAAATTAAGTCCCCTGATTTTTTTAGGCAATTCAATAATAACAGCCTTAAGACAGTTCAGGTCGGATCTGAATTGATTAGGTATGGAGGTGTTTCTGAGCAAGCACCGTGGAAGCTATTGGATTGCCAAAGAGGAGCTTATGGCACTATTGTTAGTGAACATAAAAAAGATGAAAAGATCAGTTTATTGGCAGATCATGGGTATAAGGTTTTTCTGACGACTGCAGCATTAGGGAAAGAGATGGCAGAGAACATCGCTGAGCTTTATAATGAGACAGGGCTTCGGCAGATTTCTTTTGATGGCGTAGAAGGAAACCGATCTACTGGAATGGGTAATTATGGGGAAATTCTATTTACCACAAATTGGTACAACCACCTTTCGGATGACATTAAGTCACACTTAATCGTAGATGCAAGTCGCACTTCGCATTACTTCTGGCATTTGTACTCTAGAATGAACTGGGGTGAGCCTTGGTATGCTGGCTTTAGAGAAAGTCAGACTGAATATCGACTGAAAAATCAGAAATACTTTCAACGAAATTATATGCCTGGCATGCTCGGTTGGTTCAGTATGCGCGCTACTACCAGTATTGAAGACATAGAATGGATGTTGGCTCGATCTGCAGCATTTAATGCAGGATATGCATTCGTAGCTCATTTAGCACCTTTGAAAAAGAATGGTTTCACTGATGAAATTCTTTCCGCCATTGGAGAGTGGGAAAAGGCGAGAATGGCAGATGTCTTTTCAAAGGAGCAACGATTAAGAATGGAAAACATTAATAATGAATTCCATTTGGAGCCTTTGAATGAAAAAGCATGGAATTTATATCAAGTCCATTCATTTAAATTTAGGCATGAGAAAAAAGTAAGGCAACCAGGTGAGCCACTTTATTCCACTTTTGAATTTGAGAATACAACAGGTGACAATTCACTGGAATTCATTCTTACCGCCGTTGATACCGACCTTGCAGGCATTACTATTGAATTGGATAACTACAAAAAAGTGGTGTTACCTGTTTCACTAAAAAACGGACAATCCTTAAAGTATGACAGTGAAAGTGGCGCCATTCTTTATGATGAAAATTGGCAAATAATAAGGCCAGTTGTGCTGGATAAATCTCTTTTTGAGATCGCCAATGGAACACATAACATCACCTTTGATGCTTCCTTTTCAAACTCTGCAAAAGAACCTATGGCCAAATTTGAGGTGAGAATTTATGACAAGGCTGAACCAGTGAATATTAAAGACAGATGAAAAAAATCTGGATATCAGTTGTTTCAATATTCATTATTTCTGCTTGCGGAACCGATGCTCCAATAAAAGAAGCTGTTCCAAATATCTTATGGTATGACGCACCTGCAACGGATTGGGCAAAAGAAGCTATCCCCATTGGTAATGGTAGGTTAGGTGCAATGGTATTTGGTGACCCAAATAATGAAAGGATTCAATTGAATGAAGATTCAATGTGGCCTGGAGCTCCTGATTGGGGTGATGCTGAAGGAAATGCTGCAGACTTAAAAAAGGTACGTGACCTTTTGGTTCAAGGTAAAGTGCATGAAGCTGATAAAGCTTGGGTAGGCGACTTTTCCCATAAAAGCATTGTCCGTTCTCACCAGACTATGGGTGATTTATTCATCGATTTTGAAAAGCGCGAAGTGTCTAATTACAGACGGCAGCTTGACCTTGACTCTTCTCTTGTGACCGTCAGTTATGATACTGAAGGTGGAATATTTACCGAAAGAATGTTTTCCAGTGCGCCACATAATGCGATGGTCTTAGAATTGAAAACCACTGATCAAGCAGGCCTAAACCTGGACTTAAGATTAAGCAGGCCTGAAGATGATGGCCATCAAACTGTCAAAGTAATTACTCCAAATGATAAACAGATTTGGATGGATGGGATGGTTACACAATATAAAGGGAAGCATTTCTCTAAAGCAGAGGTGATTGATTATGGAGTGAAATTTCAAACGAGGCTCAAAGTTGAGAATGAAGGTGGTTCAGTAACTTCTGTTGATGGGAAACTAAATTTTAAGGGCGTAAGAAGGGCCTTAATTTACATAACTGCTGCTACTTCCTTTTATGAGGAGGACTATGTCTCCAGGAATGAGCAAGACATGGACCGACTTTCCAAAACATCTTTTTATCAGCTGCTCACTTCTCATGTACGTGACTATCAATCATTATTCAAAAGAGTGGATTTGGATTTAGGGGGGCACGAACTGGACAGCTTTCCAATCAATGAAAGGCTGGACAGGGTTAAGGCTGGAACACAAGATTTAGATTTTATAGCGAAGCAATTTCAGTTTGGGCGATACTTATTGATATCAAGTTCTAGAAGAGGTTCAAGCGCTGCAAACCTTCAAGGAATTTGGAATGAGCACATTCAAGCTCCTTGGAATGCAGATTATCATTTGAATATCAACGTACAAATGAATTACTGGCCGGCCGAAGTGACCAACCTTACTGAATTGCATGAGCCACTTTTTGACTTTACAGAGCGATTAATAGCAAGAGGTAAGAAGACCGCAAAGGAGCAATATGGCATGCGCGGTTTTGTGGCTCATCAGGCAACAGATTTTTGGGCACCGGCATGGATGCGTGCAGAAAGACCCTACTGGGGTGCCTGGGTTGGTGGTGGAGGCTGGTTGATGCAGCATTTCTGGGATCATTATCAGTTTACCAAAGACAAAGAATTTTTGAGAAAACGTGCCTATCCAGCCATTAAGGCATCTGCACTTTTTTACCTTGATTGGTTAATGGAAGATCCTCGAGATGGTAAATGGATTTCGGCACCAGCCACTTCTCCAGAAAACTCCTATATCGCGGCAGATGGCAAGTCAGCAGCAACTGTTTTAGGAACAGCGATAGATCAGCAAATCATTACGGAAGTATTTACTAATGCCTTGGCTGCGGCAAAAGATTTAGGTATTGAAGATGAATTCACGCAAGAAGTCCGTGAAAAACTGGCCAATTTGAGGTCGGGTACTGTTATTGGACCTGATGGAAGAATTTTAGAATGGGACAGGCCCTATGAAGAGGCAGAAAAAGGACACCGACACATGTCGCACCTGTATGCTATTTATCCGGGAAACACGATTACTAAAGAAGCACCAGAATTATTTGAAGCGGCTAGAAAATCTACTGAAGTTAGGCTGGCGAATGGCGGAGCAGGTACTGGCTGGAGTAGGGCTTGGTTGATCAATCTTTCAGCGCGTTTATTGGATGCTGATGAGGTGAACAAACATGTGAATTTGCACTTGCAAAAATCCATTGTTCCAAATTTGTTCGATATGCACCCACCGTTTCAAATTGATGGAAATTTTGGCTTTACAGCAGGGATAGCGGAGGCTTTACTGCAATCGCATACAGATGAAATTCACTTGTTGCCTGCTTTGCCAAAAGAATGGAATAATGGCCAAATAAAAGGGCTTAAAGCCCGTGGTAATTTAACTGTTGCTATATCGTGGAAAGAAGGCGTTCTTGAATTCGCGAAGGTGAAACCAAAATTCAACGGGACATACCAATTGAATTATGCTGGTATTTCAAAATCCATTGAGATGGAAGCTGGTAAGACTTACGAACTGAACAAAGTGCTTGAAAAGCGTTAACTAAAACCGAGAAATTTATTATGAGGTCAAAAGCCTTTTTATCTACCATAATTCTTGTTGTATCTTCTCAAGTTACAAACGCACAATTTCAAAATGGTGTCGATGACATCTGGCAATACATCGAAAATATCCAAGTAATCTCTGAGAATAAGGAGCCAGCGCATGCTTCTTTTACTTCTTTTACCACTGTTGTGAACTCACAAAAGAAAGGTGCCACTGAAGCCAAATACTACCAAAATTTAGATGGCACCTGGAAATTCAATTGGGTGCGTGCGCCCAAAGACCGCCCATTGACTTTTATGAATCCGGCAGAAAGCGTTGCTGACTGGGATGACATTAAAGTGCCTGCGAACTGGGAAGTGGAGGGTTTCGGCATCCCTATCTATGAGAACCACCAATATGAGTTTTCGGATTTTAATGCTCCTGTTTCTGATGAAATGAAATTTGTTGATCGCATTTATCCAGCTAATCCTGGCCAAGTACCTCATGATTATAATCCAGTGGGGTCCTATCGAAGAGATTTTGAGTTAGCCGAAGACTGGGATGGTAACCAAATATTCTTGCACATTGGAGCCATGAAATCTGGTGGGTTTTTATGGGTCAATGGAGCGTATGTAGGCTATTCTCAAGGCAGTAAACTCCCTGCAGAATTTGACGTGACCGAGTATGTCAAAACAGGGAAGAATACGGTTGCATTACAAATTCACCGTTGGACGGATGGTTCTTACTTAGAATGCCAGGATTTTTGGAGAATCAGTGGCATCGAGAGAAGTGTTTATTTGTATGCACAACCTAAAACAAGGATCCAGGATTTTGAAGTAGTATCGACATTAGATGGTGCGTATCTCGATGGTGTTTTTGAATTGTCAGTTGATCTAAAAAACCATTCCGCTAAAGCTCAAAAAATAAAAGTCGCTTATTCATTAATTGATGCACAAGGGAATAAGATTAAAGAGGGTTTATCAGCAGTATCAATGGATGGAGAGGGAAAAGTTACTACCGATTTTTCATCAACCGTGGAGAATGTAAAACAATGGAGTGCGGAATATCCTAACCTCTATACGCTTCAGATTGATTTACAAGACAAGAAGGGTAACACACTTGAAGCCACTTCAAGAAAGATAGGGTTTAGAAGTGTGGAAATTAAAAAAGGTTTGTTACTCATTAATGGTGTGAGAGTTACATTGAAAGGCGTCAATACACAAGAAAATGATCCGGAAACTGGTCATGTGATGAGCGAAGAATTGATCATGACTGATATCCGATTGTGGAAAGAAAACAATATCAATGCAGTGCGATTGAGCCATTACCCAAGAGGGAGACGGTTCTATGAGCTTTGTGATGAATATGGTCTTTATGTGGTGGATGAAGCTAATATTGAGTCACATGGCATGTATTATGGAAAATACTCATTGGCTAAAAAGGCTGATTGGGAAAATTCTCATGTAGATCGTATGACAAGAATGGTAGCCAGAGATAAAAATCATCCTTCAGTAGTCATTTGGTCAATGGGAAATGAAGCTGGAAATGGAGTGAACTTTTATGCGGGTTACAATGCCATCAAAGCAATGGATAAATCCAAAAGACCAGTCCAGTATGAAAGGCCTTATAAAGACAATGATGGGAGTTTGTTTGACATGGATTGGGATACAGACATCATTGTTCCACAATACCCATCTCCAGCCCGTTTTGAGCAAGTAGGGCAAACACAAACTGATCGACCATATATCCCAAGCGAGTACGCTCACGCTATGGGAAATAGCACAGGAAACTTCCAAGATTATTGGGACATCATCGAAAAGTACGATAACCTACAAGGAGGCTTTATTTGGGATTGGGTAGACCAATCAATTTGGGATACTGATGAAAATGGGGAAAGGTTTTATGCTTATGGAGGTGATTATGGGGAAGGTATGCCGAGTGATAATTCCTTTTTGAATAATGGCATTGTATTTCCAGATCGAAAAGCACAACCCGCGCTATTTGAGGTGAAAAAGGCACATGAGTTCATCAATTTTAAAAGTCAAGGGATTAATCGACAGAATGAACTGAGGGTATTGGTGGAAAACCTCTATGACTTTACCGACTTGGATCAATTTGACTTTGCTGCAGAAGTGAAAGCGGATGGAAAAGTACTTAAAAGCATTTCACTTGATGATTTCAAAGTCGAAATGCATACGGGGAAGTTAATTCGATTGCCTTTAGACGGGGTTGATTTTTCGCCTAACACGGAATACTTTTTAGAGATAAATGCCGTCACAAAAACAGCCTCTAATATCTTACCTAAAGGATTTGAAGTGGCACATGAACAGATTGCCCTCGAGAATAAATTTAAGGCTGAAAAAATCGCGCTTGACAAAGGAACTGCCTTATCAATAGTTGAAGACGAGCTATCAATTATAGTGGCCAATGAAGTGCTGACTATTCTGTTTGACAAAGCCAAGGGTCAGATCACTTCCTACCAATTTGAGGGTGCAGAATTACTCATGGATGGCAATGGTCCGAAGCCTAACTTTTGGCGCCCACCTACAGACAATGATTTAGGAAGCAGGATGACTACCAGAAATATTGAATGGAAAAAGGCCTCCTTATTTGCTTCCGTTACTAGTATTAAAACTATCCAAAAGGAGAGCAATCAAGTGGATGTAGAAATTGACTATAGCTTACCGGGTGTGGAGACAACAATGAGTTCTAACTATAGTATTTTGGGTAATGGTGTCATTCATATTGTAAACGAATTGGGTGCCACAGAATACCCAGCGGACTTGCCTCGTTTTGGCATGCGTTTGCAGCTACCAAAAAAATATGATCAATTCACCTATTATGGCCGTGGCCCTTGGGAGAATTACCAAGACCGTAAAGCATCAGCTTTTATCGATCTATATGAGTCAACTGTAGCAGAACAATATGTGCCTTATGTACGACCACAAGAGAATGGGAATAGAACTGATGTGCGCTGGGCAGCATTAAAAAGCAGCAATGGCAGCGGCTTGATGATTGCTACTGATGACCGACTGCGAGGTTTAGGTATTTCAGCCTTGCACATGCCGAATGAGGCTTTTGACTTGACAGCAGGGTTAGATTATGGGGGAGAAACGCCTGTAGCAGCTAAATACGTTTTAGCAGGGGCTTCACCCGCCAATCCGAGCAAGCACATTAATGATATTAAGGAGCAGGACTTGGTGCAGCTGAATATTGATATGCTACAAAGAGGTGTGGCAGGGGATAATAGCTGGGGAGCAAGACCACAGCAGCAATATCAGATCAAAGGGAATAAAATACAGCAATATGGGTTTTTCTTAATTCCATTTACTAATGGTAATTTGGATAACTTAATAAAAAAAGGAAAAGGCTATTTGAACTAAGTTAAACCCAGCCAATAAAATGCAACGAAATTGAAATAATGTTCAGACTTAAACGGTTTCTAAACTCAATATTATTCAAGCTATTAATAGTTAGTTGGATAATATTGGTTGTTGCCATTTCATGTCAGTGTGAACAGGTGGAAAAGATCGATCTATCTGCTATAGATTATAACCTTCATGTTCGTCCGATAATCAATAAAAACTGTATTGTCTGCCATGGAGGAGTCAAAAAATCCTCCGGTCTGAGTTTCTTGTTTAGAGAGGAAGCGCTTGCTGTTAATAAGTCAGGCAAGAGGGCCATTATTCCTGGGGATGCAGCTAATAGTGAAATGATCGCTCGGATCAAAAATGATGACCCTGAGGTAAGAATGCCTATGGATCATGATGCATTATCAGCAGATGAGATAGTGATACTTACTAAATGGATTGACCAAGGAGCTGAATGGAAGGAGCATTGGGCTTTCTTGCCACCTGAAGAAACTAATATCCCTGAAGTAGAGAATTCTGACTGGGTCAATAATCCAATTGACAATTTCGTTCTTATGCGTTTAGAGGATGAGGGAATAGCAGTTTCAGACGAGGCAGAAAAAGCCACCTTAATTAGAAGAGCAGCATTGGACATTACTGGAGTGCCTCCAAGCATTGAAGAGCTCAATCAGTTTTTGAATGACAAATCTGAAAATGCCTATGAAAAATTAATAGACCGGTTACTGGACAAGCCCGCTTACGGAGAACGTTGGACCGCCATGTGGTTGGACTTGGCGCGCTATGCAGATTCTAAGGGTTATGAGGCCGATAGGCACAGGGAGATATGGAAATACCGGGACTGGTTGATTGATGCATTCAATCAAGACAAACCATTTGATCAGTTTACCATAGAACAATTGGCAGGTGATTTACTGCCCAATGCCACCAAAGATCAAATAATAGCCACCGCATTCCATCGCAATACAATGAACAATGATGAAGGTGGTACTTCCAATGAAGAGTACAGGGTTGCTGCCGTTATTGATCGGGTAAATACCACATGGGAAGTATGGCAAGGAGTCACTTTCTCCTGTGTTCAATGTCACAGTCATCCCTATGATCCTATCAGACATGAAGAGTATTATGGCTTTTATTCCATATTTAATAATACAGCTGATGCTGATTTACCAAGTGAGGCGCCTGTCCTAGAGGTATACACTAAAGAAAATGAAGCTAAAATTGATTCGATCAAAAATTGGATTGTAGAAAATGGAAATACCACCCGCACCAAGAAGCAATTGGCTAACATTAAGCCAACCACTTTACCAATAATGGAAGAATTGAAAGGTGATCAACAAAGGGAGACCCACGTATTCCGCAAAGGCAATTGGCAGGACAAAGGAGAGAAAGTCGAGCGTGGTGTTCCAGCTTCTATGCCATCATTAGTGGGAGAGAACCTGGACAGGTTAAGTGTAGCCAATTGGTTAGTATCGGACGAAAATCCACTAACCGCGCGTGTTACGGTAAACCGTTTTTGGGGAGAAATTTTTGGCAGAGGGCTGGTAGAAACGCAAGAGGATTTTGGTTCTCAAGGTTACCCTCCATCACACCCTGCACTCTTAGATTGGTTGGCGCTCCAGTTTCAGAATGAACAGCAATGGAGTATGAAAGCGTTGGTTAAATTAATGGTCACTTCCGCTACCTACAAGCAGTCGGCAGTGGTAACTGAAGCGCACTTAGAAAAAGACGCTGCGAATTATTTTTTGGCAAGGGCTTCTAGAACAAGACTTAACGCAGAGCAAGTCAGAGACCAAGCTTTAGCAGTTTCGGGTTTGCTTAGTGATAAAATGTTTGGTCCAAGTGTAATGCCATACCAACCTGATGGTGTTTGGCAAGTGGTGTATAATGGAGGTACTTGGAATTTGGCAGATGGAAAAAATGCCCATCGAAAAGCGATTTATACCTATTGGAGACGCACAAGTCCTTATCCTTCCATGATGACTTTTGACAGCTCCAGTCGAGAGTATTGCGTGAGTAGAAGAATAAATACCAATACACCCCTGCAAGCACTGGTGACACTCAACGACCCTGTATATATTGAGGCAGCAAATGCATTGGCTGACTTATCTGAGAGCCATTCGGAGATTGTAGACGAGCAAATCAAATATGCCTTTAAAAAAGCCTTGCTTAGGACGCCTTCGACTATTGAGGTAGACGTTATGAAAAATCTTTACAAAGAAGTGAAGCTCGATTTAAATCCAAAAGAAGAAGTGAAACTGGAAGTAGCATCTTTGAATCGAGAACTTTTAAAAACACCAATGTCAGTGGTAGCCAATGCGATTCTAAATTTGGATGAATTTATAACGAGACAGTAAGGCATAGTTAAGAATGAAAATCAGTTTAAGACAGTTTAAAAAATCAATCCTTTTCAAGCTACTTGCTATAGCTTGGATAATGTTGGTAGTCGCTGTTTCTTGTAATTCTGAGAAAGCGGAAAAGAATAGCCTCTCAACCATTGATTATAATCTTCATGTACGGCCAATAATCAACGAAAACTGTATCGTTTGTCATGGAGGTGTAAAGAAGTCTTCAGGCCTGAGTTTTTTGTTTAGAGAGGAGGCATTGGCTGTGAATAAATCAGGTAAAAGGGCCATTGTGCCTGGAGATGTGGCGAGTAGCCAAATGATCACAAGGATAAAAAATCACGATCCTGAAGTAAGAATGCCGATGGACCATGATCCTTTGACAGCTCAAGAGATTACGATCCTCACCAAATGGATTGAGCAAGGAGCGGAATGGAAGTCTCATTGGGCCTATTTAGCACCAGAGGCAACAGACATTCCCGATGTAAGCAATGAAAATTGGGTACAGAATCCGATAGACCAATTCATCCTCGATGCCTTGGAAGAACAAGAAATGTCACCTTCCGAAGCAGCAGATAAAGCTACTTTGATTCGAAGGGTCAGCTTAGATATCACTGGCGTACCGCCAAGTCTCGATGAGCTTTACGAATTTCTGAATGATGATTCCGAAAATGCCTATGAGCAGCTGGTAGATCGGCTATTAGATTCACCACAATATGGGGAGCGTTGGTCTTCCATGTGGCTTGACTTGGCCAGATATGGCGATACTAAAGGGTATCAAAAAGACCTCCATCGAGATATTTGGAAGTACCGTGATTGGTTGATCGACGCCTTTAATGAAAACAAGCCCTTCGATGAATTTACGATTGAACAATTGGCAGGTGATTTAATGCCGAATGCCACTAAAAACCAGGTCATTGCCACAGCTTTTCATCGAAATTCCATGACCAATGACGAGAGTGGCACCGACAATGAAGAATTTAGAAACTCTGCCGTGCTCGATAGGGTGAATACGACCTGGGAAGTGTGGCAAGGGACAACCTTTAGCTGCGTACAATGCCATAGCCATCCTTATGATCCTTTCAGGCAAGAAGAGTATTATGAGTTTTTTGCTGCTTTCAATAATACAGAGGATGCTGACCTTCAACCTGAAGTGCCCTTTATGGAAGTCTACTCAAAAGAGGATGAAGCAAGAATCGATTCTATTAGAAATTGGATTACTGAAAATGGTAATTCCGCCAAGGCAAAAAAACAGATGGAGGACATCAAGCCTGCCAAACTGCCTATCTTAAAGGAGCTTCGAGGAGAAAAGAGAAGAGAGAGTTATGTGTTTGTAAAAGGCAACTGGATGGATAAAGGGGCAACCGTCACTCCTGGTGTCCCTGCTTTGATGCCTCCATTACCACAAGGTACTGAAGCCAATCGTTTAGGGATTGCAGAATGGCTTGTATCAGGAGAGAACCCACTTACAGCAAGAGTAACTGTAAATAGGTTCTGGGCACAAATATTCGGAAAAGGAATAGTAGAAACCCTGGATGATTTTGGTTCACAAGGAGAAAAACCTACGCATGTAGCACTTCTTGATTGGATGGCTTTAAAATTCCAAGGTGAAATGGATTGGGACATGAAAAAACTGCTGAAGTTAATGGTGACATCAGCTACCTACAAGCAGTCTTCAGACGTGACTTCCGAAGGCCTAGAAAATGATCCGTACAATGTGTTTTTGGCAAGAGCACCGCGTGTGAGATTGAGCGCAGAGCAAGTAAGAGGTCAGGTACTCGAAGTGTCAGGCCTGTTGAATAAAAAAATGTTCGGGCCATCTGTCATGCCTTATCAGCCGGATGGAGTTTGGAAAGTGATCAGTAGCAATGCCAAGTGGGAGATGTCTGAAATGAATGAAACTTACAGGAGGGCGATTTATACCTATAGACGTAAAACAAGTCCTTATCCTTCAATGTCTAGTTTTGACAGCCCTACTGGAGAAGTTTGTGTGAGCAGGCGCATCAATACCAATACACCACTTCAAGCTCTAGTTACGCTTAACGATCCAGTATTTGTAGAGGCTGCCAATGCCTTGGCCGCACTTACCGAGTTACAATCCGATAATATGGATGAACAAATTAGTTATGCATTCAAAAAGGCATTGATGAGAGTGCCTTCTGAAAAGGAAATGAACATCATGAAAATGTTGTATCAGGATGTTGGCCTCGAAACAGCTGCACCTGATGAAATGAAATTGGAAGTAGCAGCCCTAAATAGGGAAATTTTAAAGACACCAATGTCTGTAGTAGCGAATGCGATTTTAAACTTAGATGAATTTGTTACCAGACAATAAAACTTAGTACTATGAATAAGTTTCAGGACGCATATTTTAAACAAGTGGAATTTGAAACCCGAAGGCACTTTCTTAAGCAGTGTACTACAGGTTTGGGAGCTATTGCGATGGGCTCACTCGTGGGTTGTGGTACAAATACAGCGCGCGGTTTAGACAAACTAGCGAGCATGGCAAACCCGCTGATGCCGAAGCCGCCAATGTTTGCTCCAAAGTCAAAACGTGTCATTTATTTGCACATGGCTGGTGCACCTTCTCAACTTGAATTGTTTGATTATAAGCCTGAGCTTCAAAAGCTTGATGGCCAAGATTGTCCTCCTTCTTTGCTCGAAGGCAAGCGTTTTGCATTTATCGAAGGCACACCAAAAATGCTGGGTCCGCTATATGATTTCAAACAACATGGAGAATCAAGGGCATGGGTTTCTGACCGGCTTCCACATTTTTCAAAAGTAGTAGATGATGTGAGTTTCTTAAAGGCCATGCATACTGATCAATTTAATCATGCGCCTGCACAGTTATTGTTTCATACAGGTTCACCAAGATTAGGAAGGCCAAGTATGGGTTCTTGGGTGACTTATGGACTGGGTTCTGAAAACGAAAATCTTCCGGGTTTTGTGGTGCTTGTATCAGGTGGTAAAACACCTAGTGCTGGGAAAAGTGTTTGGGGAAGTGGGTTCTTACCCTCTGTATACCAGGGCGTACAGTGCCGTAGTGAAGGCGACCCGGTGATGTACCTTTCCGACCCTAAAAATTTGAAAAGAGATGAGAAAGAAAAGATAATTAAAGGTATCAACAAGCTGAATGAAGAGCACTATAAAGAAGTAGGCGATCCGGAAACCTTAACCAGGATTTCTCAATACGAGATGGCGTTCAGAATGCAGATGTCTGTTCCTGAGGCTATGGATATTTCTAAAGAGCCAGAGTACATTCATGAAATGTATGGTACGGAACCAGGCAAGGCATCTTTTGCCAACAATTGCTTGCTTGCCCGTAGATTGGCAGAAAGAGGAAGCCGATTCATTCAATTGTTTGATTGGGGATGGGATGGCCATGGTGCTGGAAAAGAGGAAGCGCTAGATCACGGTTTTAAAGACAAATGCAAGGACGTAGACCAAGCAATGAGTGCATTGCTTACTGACCTCAAACAACGCGGGATGTTAGAAGAAACACGCGTGGTTTGGGGAGGAGAATTTGGAAGAACACCAATGCGAGAGAATAGAGGTGGTAAAGAAATGGTCTACAAAGGCAGAGATCACTTACTGGAATCATTCACCATGTGGATGGCAGGTGGAGGAGTAAAGCCGGGTATAACTTATGGAGAAACTGATGAAATAGGATACTACGGCACCAAAGACCGAACCCACGTGCATGATTTGCAAGCCACAATGCTACACTTGCTTGGGCTCGATCATGAAAAACTGACTTACGATTTCCAAGGGCGTCCATTTAGACTTACCGATGTATCTGGTAATGTGATCGAAAAAATATTGGCTTAATGCACGGATTACTAATGACAATATTTACTTGGCTGTCTCCTTTTATTGGGAGGTTCCATCCGCTTCTTGTTCACCTACCAATTGGCTTCCTAATGATTGCTTATATCATGGAACTCGTGGGTAGGTATAGCAAGGGAAAAGTCCATCTGAAAAAGGCAGTGCCCTTTGTATTAGGGCTTGGTGCACTGTGCGCTGTGTTTGCAGCTGGCAGTGGTTACCTGCTTTCGCAAAGTGGAGAGTATTCCGCCGATTCCGTCTTTTGGCACCAATGGATGGGCATAGGAACAGCAGTATTGTCTATATTAACCTATTTAGTAAGGCGAGGGAAATACTTTTTTCAGGTTTTTACATTGACACAAATCGCTGTAATTGTAGCGGGACATCTTGGCGGACAGTTAACCCATGGCCCTGATTACCTGACTGAAAACTTGCCATCATTTTTGAAAAAAGAGGCGGAACTGGTAGCGGTTAGCATGGATGAAGCAGAAATGTTTCCCGATGTGATTCTACCCATCCTTAAAAAGAATTGTGAAAGCTGCCATAATGAGGCAAAGAAGAAAGGCGAGCTGGTTTTGACCAGTTATGCTGAGTTGCTTAAGGGCGGTGAAAATGGAGACATAACTCTTGAGAATAATGCCAAAGGAAGTGATATGATCAAACGGATTTATTTGCCAGAGGCGCATGAGGATGCCATGCCACCAGAAGGTAAAAAGCGATTGTCTAGGGAAGAGATTGAATTATTGGAATTCTGGATAGACACAGGTTTGAAGAACGATTTTAAGGTGGTGGAGATGGCATTGGACGATCGGATGCAGGGAATTATTGAAGACAGATTGGATACACAAGAAGTAGCGGTAAATCCAGTATTTGATAAAAATATAGGCAACGCTTCAAAAGCTGATATTGAGGCTTTAACAGCGGTTGGTTTTACGGTTATACCATTGGCTGAGGACAGTCCTTTTTTGCAAGTTTCCTATTTCAATCGCCTTGATTCTTTAACTAAAGAGAAAACGGATTTACTTGATAAAGTAGCCAGCCAAACGGTTTGGTTTGATGTTTCGGGAGTGAAAGTGAACGATTGGACATTCTTATCTAGCTTGACTAATCTGGTGAGGATTCACTTAAAAAGCACTTCAATTGACGATGAAAGTTTGAACCTCATCGCTGCTGAAAATCTCGAACACTTAAACTTGTTTGAAACTAGTATTACAAATGCAGCCATTCAGAAAATTGAGTCACTACAACTTTTACAAACTTTATATATTGGTAATACGAATATTGTGTCATCGGATATTTCTGATCTAATGCGAGACAATCAAACGTTGACCATCGATATTGGGAGGGTGACAGTAGCTGAGGATGGATTATAAATTTAGAGCAGAATGAGCAAAATGGCCTACAATCCAAATTACCCATCAATGGATGACCTTAGGAATAAGGCTAAGAAAAGGATGCCCAAGTTTGCCTTTGAGTACCTCGATGGCGGATGTAATGAGGACATCAATCTTCATCGAAATACAACTGAAATCAGAGATGTTCGACTTGTTCCATCCTATTTAACTCCCTTTGCCGAAAGCTGTCTTAAAACCGAATTGTTTGGCCATACTTATGATGCTCCTTTTGGCATAGCACCAGTAGGCCTACAAGGATTAATGTGGCCTAACTCAGCAGAAATTTTAGCAAAGGCGGCCTTTGAACACAACATCCCTTTTGTATTGAGTACAGTGACTACCAGCGGCATTGAGCGCATTGCGCAACTGACCGAAGGGCGGTTTTGGTTCCAACTCTACTATCCGGCTGATGTCAAGCACAGGAATGATATTTTAAAAAGGGCTGAATTTGCAGGCTGCGAAACATTGGTTTTGCTCTGTGATGTGCCCACCTTCGGCTTTAGACCAAAAGACATTCGCAATGGCCTATCAATGCCACCTCGGATGACTGTTAAAAATATAGCTCAAGTATTGACCCATCCAACATGGGCAATGCAAACATTAAAACACGGACAGCCCAATTTTCAAACCCTCAAACCCTATATGGACAAAAATCTGACCTTAAAAGGATTGGGTGGATTCATGGACCAGATGTTTTCTGGGCGCTTGGATGATGATAAGATTGCCCAGATCAGGGACAAATGGAAAGGCAAGATAGTGCTGAAAGGGGTGGCTTCTGAAGCCGATACCGAAAAGGCAATCAGTCTAGGCCTAGATGGTATCATTGTTTCTAACCACGGTGGTAGGCAATTGGATGCTGGAGAATCTACTATCAAACCCTTGGCGAGGATTGCTCCCAAATACGGCCACCAAATCAAAGTAATGATGGACAGCGGCATGCGTTCAGGACCAGACATTGCAAGGTGCATTGCTTCAGGCGCTGAATTTACCTTTATGGGCCGGAGCTTTATGTATGGCGTAAGCGCTTTAGGTCAAAGCGGAGGAGAACATACTATTGGCTTGCTCAAGACCCAATTGCAGCAAGTGATGGATCAGATTTGCTGTGAAAGGGTGGAGGATCTCCCAGGATTTCTTGGTTAACGGTTTGTTTATGAACACTTGCGTCCTACAAAGAAGTATGTTTTTTAGGTTGAAGTAGTACTAAGGCTCAGTGTCTCCAATATATCACAGTGCGGAGGAGAGTGCTATTCTGCCAAGAGCATTTCTTTTAGCAATTTATCTACTTCATCAGCTGTTAAGCCAGCCAACATACTTGGGTGGTACAAGAATTTAATCAGTCTTAGATCCATTGCTGTATAATCAGTAATGGTTTCATTCCGCACACTATAATTGATGACACTTAGGCGTCCTACGGCATGATTTAAGAAGCCTATTGAATGTGTAAGTTCGTGTAAAATAGTCCCTTCTTGGAAGGCAGGAACTGGGGTGGTCGTATCGACCCATATTGCCCCATTGTCAATGGTAAAATCATTTCTATATCGTGTGCTGAATTGGCCTATGCTAGTCGAGCTTGTGCTTGGATAAGTGCCTTCGTATATGCTATTATAGTCTTTACGTGATCCGAAAAAAATATTGATGTTTGCGCTGCTGGCATCGCTCACTAGCCTTATGCTAAAACCATCTGTTGCTAAGCTGTTAATTGTATTTATAGTTTGGAGGGTTTTTGCTAGATGCGCATCGGTTGGATTCCCTTCAATAAATAGGTCCATTCTTGAATTCCACTTTCGGATAGCTGTACCTGAAATGGCTACTTGCTTGAAAAAATCAATGAAATCAAGTTGAGCTTCGGTAAGCTTCACTTCTGGAACCGTTTCCTCATCTTTTGTACAAGCTGAGTTTAATAATAGCAGTGTCACTAATGACAAGAGTATAAGTTTAATTCTCATTTCAATGATGTAGCAATAATTGTGCCTATTGGCAATGATACAAAAAATGCTAATTCATTGCATTAATGATGAATCAAGAAGAAAATATTCGCAGCAACCACTGCTTGGTTTAAAGCCCAATTCGGCAATTGAATCAATTTAGCAGCCATCATTTCACTCAAATGGGTACTGAGGTGTTTAAAGTTTAGTATCCCTCTTTTCATAATTCCTCGGCGTCGCTTGAGGAAAACAAGAGGACAATTATTTGTAGCTTAGAAGCTACATAAACATAAACTGATGAAAAATATTAGTCTTTTCCTTCTTATTAGCGCATGCTTATCGGCATGCTCAAATGCAACTACTTCGAACTCAGATGCGATAATCCTCTTCGCTGAGCATTCAGACAATTGGCTTATAGAGGGTGAAGCAAACTGGACTTTTGAGAGCGGTGAATTGGTTGGATATGCTGATAGTACAGCCGGATTCTTAGTCTCTGAAAAAGCCTTCAAAGATTTCGAACTGAGTCTTGAGTTCAAACCCGATAGGACCATCAATTCAGGAGTTTTTGTCAGGTGTGCTGCTGCGATTAGCGCTGGGGATTGCTATGAGATCAATATTTGGGACCTTCATCCAAATCAGGACTACAGAACGGGCGCTGTAGTAACCTTGGCAGTACCACTGGCACAAGTGCAGTCACTTAATAAATGGAATACTTATAAAATCATCTGTAAGGACAGTCGGATTCAAGCTTGGGTCAATGGTATCCAAACAGTTGATCTTGTCAATGAATTGCATTCCGAAGGAACCATCGCTTTGCAAGCCAATGGAGTCGGAGAGATACGATTTAGGAATGTGGAATTGAAGGGATTGGACTAGAGTCTAACATCTATCAGAGTCACTCATGGAGGACTCTGATTAATGTCCTTTACTTCTTAAACTAAATCACTGAGAATAGTTGAATAAAAAAGGGTGTTTGATTGTACTTTATTTAATGTTATTTATTGACATTTTATGGAACAATAAAAGATACAGCACTAGCTGAACTCATATTCAAATTTGGAAAGATCTTTCTATCCAAATCAGGATCATCGTATTCGTTGCTCCAAAATGAATCACCATAAGCTTTTACGAAAACGGTCTCACCCGTTGAAAATCCTGCGCTGATTAAAACATTGTTTGACAACGTGATCTCTTCTGGATTAATCTGGAAAACTAGCCCTGGTGAAAAATAAGTATAGTCTTCATTACTGATATTCGAATTGGTAGAGAGGAAATACCTAACATATCGCGTGTTTCCAATACTTCCTGAAGGATTAGTAGTAACTGAAATTATAATGTCATTTCCACTTATGTTTGCCTCTAGGTTTGTTATCTCTGTAGTAGAGACTTCTCCAATTGAAGGTGTGTTTAAAATGACCGTAGCATTGTTTTCATGTTCAATATCAAACTTTTTAAAAGTTCCAAACCCTGATTTCTCATATAAAATTGTATAAGTGCCAAATGGTACAGCTGATAGGGTGAAATTACCATTAACATCGGTTGTAGCCGAGATAGCAGGTGACGCTCCTTCTACCTTTACGGTCATATTTGAATTATCAACTTGTATTGTTCCTTCGTCATATAAATTAACAGAACCCGTTATATCTGCTTCTGTAATTGGGGGAGGAAGTGAGTCTTCGTCTTTACCGCAGGAAGAGATTACCAGTAAGGTTATTAAGCTAAGAGTCAGATAATTTAGTTTCATAATAGGAGAAGTTTATTGCCCTAATTTGTTTGTTCGATTCTAGGATTTCAAAAGTATTTGATGACTACATATACACCTGTGCTTGTACCCTCATTTAATTTATGTCATTTTTAAAAAAAAAAACGTAATTAATTAATAGTTATCCAAAACACGTACGAGTTTAAGACCATATAGAATAAGGCAGGAAGAGTGACTTTAATGGAGTCTCTTAGTCTTATTCTAACAATTACACCCACTAGCATAAGCAGCGCAAGGCCTAAGGAGGAAAGAATCATAATAGAATTGTACCAAAACCCGACTATTAAGCCTATAGCTCCCAATATTTCTAATATTATCGTGACCAGGCCTATTTTTTCTAATCCAAAACGTTGAAACTCTTTTTTCATATGCGGCGAAGTGAAATAGGAAATCCCATATGCAAAAAAGGATAAACTTGATATTAGAATACAAAATTTGTTCACATCCATCCTTGATTATTGTATTGCATGTATGCAATTAGCGCACTTATAATCAATAGAATTAAAGAGGGTAAGCGCTTAGTCAGTGGATTTCCTATTTTGAAATGAAAGTATTGAGCAGAGATCATCAAGAGCCCCATCAGAATGGATGGAATGAACACTAATGATGAATACCAAATACCAGTAATTAGCAATGTTGCTAAGGATATTTTTGTTGCACCTACTAGGTTTCGGGTGGTGTCACCTAGTCCAAATTGTTCGAATTCCTTAAAGACATTATGCAGTCTGAAAATCCAAACATAGGCAACTGAGATTGCCAAAGTGACTTGTCCTATAATCATTAAGTATTCCATTTCAGTTTTTTAAGGTTTATTTGGTTGTTCTTTCTTTAAGCTCTTAAAGTATATTTTTTTTATCCTCCAAACTCGATTTTGGTAGTATAAAAACAGAGCCTATGCGTTCTTGAATAATTGAATTGATGCGTTTATTGATTTGTGATTGATTACTCAGGTATTCATTGTATTCTTCTAATGTGAAAAGTCCAATAATTAAGCTGCGCATGTCTGTTTTAAGTCTTGTGTCACGTGCAAAGGCCTTTTCTATGACAGCTTTTCTTTGCTCATCACTCAGTACATGGAGATTGATTTTATTTTTCGTCAAATATTGTTCAAAACAACTAATGATAAGTTTATGTTGAAGCTTGATAATAGGTCGCAAGGCCTTATTTTGAAACTGCTCTTCCAGACTAGATGATATCTTCTTTTTAATGCTAGGGATGGTAGGTCGGAGGTGGTTTTTTGGATCAAACATTTTTACTTTTTTACTTTAAGCCAGACTTTCTCACTATTGAGTTTAAAAGAACCTAAGTGTTTTCTTTTCCATGTGTGTGGAGGTATTATTGATAGGAATATTTCATCTTTATTTTCCTTCTCATACAAGTGGTACACTTCGCCAATATTAGGCTCAAAATCATATTTGGCATTGTAGAGCAACTCATTGTCCTTGTACTCCTTAAGTAGACTCTCGTACTCAACTTTTATTTTTTCGACTTTACTTTTTAGTATATGGTTATAACTTGAGATACCTCTATTTTTCCAAATAGATAAATCGTTAGTAGTGATGCTTGGCGCACCAACATTAGATCCATAAGGTAAAATACTTGCGTTGTAGGTTTGACTTTCTTTATCGAACGCAACATTGTCTGGGCGTTTCTTTTGCTTAAAATTGGGTAATTCTGATGCCCTGGCATAAGGCAGGTTTACGAATTTCTTTACTGAGGAATATTGGTTCAAACCAGTAACAGAAACGTTATTGGCTTTTTCTAAATCTAATTGGCCATCTTCTTCAATGTAATCCTCTGCGATATCCATACACTGAATTTCTCCAATGATGAGATGAGATTCATTTTCTTCAATTTCTATGTCCTTAATCAATTTCAAACCAATCTTGATATTACTTTCAGCCACAAACGGGCTGTGAAAATCTTTAAGGTAGGTTGGTTCAAGATTGCACCGGTCGAATTCTGACTCTTGAGATTCGAGTTTGGCTGAAGTGAAATGTGCTTGCTCCAAAAACGATTTATGGACATGATTTATAGTGTAATACTTAGATTCAATAATGTTCTTGTAAGTATCTCGTGGAACGGTCAGCGGCCTCATTATAAATCCAATCCGAGCAGGGTTAGAACTTATATGAACAATAGAGTTGAAAATGGCTAAATTGGTATTTCCATCTTTACCTTTTGTGCCTATTAAATGAACCCCTTTGTAGCCAGATACTGAATTGATAAATTTCAACCTGTATGTTGACTCCCATGCCCCTATTTCATTCTTACTAATTATCATAATTAATTTGTTTAACCTTTTACGATTAAAGTTAAACAAAGTTAATATAATTTATGAATATGACACCTATTCTGAAGACAGATTAATTTTAGGAGTCTTTCAAATTGTCGAGATGAGTACTTTTTCCATAATTGTATATTGAATGCCTTCTCTAATGAAGTTTTTGGGAGTTTGCGCCATGCCAAATTTTTCATAAAACGAGGCCTTATCTGTTCTGGCATTGCACCATATCATGTCAAGCTCATCGTTCAATACAACGGTCATTAAATGATTTAATAGCAGCGTACCATAACCTTGGCCCTGTTCGGAACTTTGAGTAGCCAGCTTTCTGAATTGAGCGTGATTATTTTTCACAAATAGTGACACTATCGAAATAAGGGCATCACCTTTAAAAAGGCCAAAATGCCTACCCTTTTTATCCTCATCTAGTATTACAAATGCGATTGGCTTATCTGGCCACATGACTTGCTGCCTTAGTGTATAAGTGGCTGAGGATTTTATTTCTCTTATCTCTATAGTCATTCAAACTTGGATTTGTGTATTTCAGCACAGCAGTATTATTTATCCAGCTTACCTTCAATTTTTATTAAGCGCTCATTTTTGCAAGACATAAATGATTCCGAGTAAAAAGAGTGATACAAGCGCTGATGATAAAATTCCCACGATATTAAAATGTGTTTATTAAATATATTTATAGAATATAAGTATATTTAATAGTGAATTTTTAGAAAAAGAGACTAAACTTCAATAAAGGAGTTATGAATTGGGCAATGACTTTTCAAGGAATTACAGGGAAGCATAAGACGGCAATGATCTTGATTTCAGGGTTGATCTCTTTTGTATTGTGTTTAGGAATACTCTTCTACACCCTGTCACTTTACAAACGGGAATTATCTAGGATTGAATCAATTGTTTTAATTGTCCCCATGACAATATTCTCTAGTATGATTTTGTTGATGCTATTGACGCCTCTTTTTTACCTATTTCGAAAGTGTAAATCTGACTGAAGGCTTAGATTTAGAGGTCACCTGTTCTTCTTCTTTTTGACTTTGCCTTTTTTCTTTTCGAATGCAGCTTCTTTCATTAGCAACTTCCAATTGTCAGACTTGTCGACTGTGATGTCAAGGGTATGCTGGTAATCCGAATTTGAAATCATAAGTAGCCTGATTGGACGCTCTAAATTGGCTTCAATTTCTGTGAGTAAATCTTTTTCTTCAGTACTACAAAATGAGAATGCCTGTCCTTTTTGACTGCCACGACCCGTACGGCCAACCCTGTGCACATAATATTCAGAAGTTTTGGGCATGTCGTAATTAATCACATACTCTACATTGGGAATGTCAATTCCTCTTGCACTGATGTCAGTAGCTATTAAAATTGTGTTGTCTCCCTTTCTAAAGTTCCGCATGGTTAATTCACGGTCTTTCTGCTCCTTGTCACTATGAATGGTTTGTGATTCAATGTCCACACGCTCTAGCGCACTTTTAACCCTTTCGGCCCTTACTTTGGTACGGACAAAAACGAGCATCTTTTTATCTGGATTTGTACGGATAAGGTCTTCCAAAAAAAAGCGTTTATCATCCATTTCAATAGCTGCGACAGAATGGTCAATGTTTTTGGCCACTGGATTTTTAGGGGAAATCTGAATCCTAATCGCATTGGTGACTAAAGAATAGGCCAATTTTTTAATTTTTTCATCAATGGTGGCTGAGAAAAATAAAGTCTGGCGTTTCTTAGGCAAGTTGGTCATCAACTGACGGATGTCATGGATAAAGCCTAAATCTAACATATGATCGGCCTCGTCCAAGACTAAAATCTCAACACGATGTAGTTTTAATGCGCCCTGACTCATCAAGTCAAACATTCTGCCTGGTGTCGCAATTAAAACATCAACTCCTTTTTCCAATTTTTTAATCTGAGGGTCTTGATCAACTCCTCCATGTATACAGAATGTGTTCACCTTGATAAACCTACCAAGGGAATTAAAAACTTGCTCAATTTGTAAGGCCAGCTCGTGGGTAGGGGCCATTACTAAACACTTTACGCCATCTGGTCTGATGCCGCTTTTTCTATCGTTAAGAATATGTAGAATAGGTATGGCAAAGGCAGCAGTCTTGCCAGTACCTGTCTGTGCAATGGCCAGCACATCTTCTCCACCTAAGATTGCCGGGATTGATTTGAATTGAATATCGGTCGGTTTTTTATAACCTAACTTTTCAATACTCTGCTTTATTCCTTCAGCAATACGGTACTCGTCAAATTTCATAACCCCAATTTAGGCTACAAAGATACCGCTTATCCAATTGATATTACTTTCTTTTGACGGCTTTCAATTATGGCGATTAAATTTCTATTAAATTGATTCTTTAATAAGTAAGAACCCAGTCTTAAATGCACCGAACGATAATTAAATTCTTCTTAAGTTGTTTGATATTATTATTTGTGCTAGACACTTCAGCCCAAGAAAAACAATATGAGGCCAACTGGGAATCCTTAAAAGAAAGGCCTTATCCGCAATGGTTCAAAGATTCAAAACTGGGTGTTTTTATTCATTGGGGTGTCTATTCAGTACCTGCCTACAGCAATAAGGAAGATTATGCAGAGTGGTATGTGCGAGGCTTGATGCTGAATGATTCCTTACGTACTTCTTACATGCGCACCCATTATGGAGAAGATTTTACTTACAAAGACTTTGCTCCTTATTTTAAAACGGAGCTTTTTTATCCAGACGAATGGGCGGAGATCTTCAAGAATGCTGGCGCTAAATATGTGGTAATGGTATCAAAGCATCATGATGGCTATGCCATGTGGCCAAGTAAATATTCACCCAATTGGAATAGCATGGATGTCGGTCCAAAACGTGACTTAGTAGGTGAATTGACCCAATCAGTTAAAGCAACTGGCTTGCACATGGGGCTCTACTATTCATTACCTGAATGGACTCATCCATTGCATCGCTGGGATACTGATCCTCATAGAAATATTGGCCCTTATGTTGAACAACATATGATTCCACAGTTCAAAGAGTTGGTTTCCACTTATAAACCTGACTTAATATTTTCTGATGGAGAGTGGTTTAATACGGCTGAAGAATGGCATTCGGCAGAACTGATTTCTTGGTATTATAACATGATGGGTGCAGATGCAATTGTCAATAATCGTTGGGGAGCAGGGAGCCAAGAAATTGGCTTTTTGACGCCGGAATATAGTTCTGGGATTACAGAGACTGACAGGCCATGGGCAGAGGTAAGAGGGCTAGGGCGTTCATTTGGCTTGAACCGCTTTGAGAAATTGAATGCTTATATGACAGGCGAGGAGTTGATTCATTTTTTTATAAATACAGTAGCTAACGGAGGAGGAATGATCATCAATGTTGGGCCAAAAGCCGATGGGCAAATCCCTTTATTGCAACAAGACCGACTTAATACTTTGGGTGATTGGTTGCATGAAAATGGTGAGGCCATTTATGGCTCTACGGCATGGGAGGTCAATAGTGAAGAGAAAGAAATTTTTGAGGAGAGGATAGACCCTACTATCAATTTCAATTGGGTGAGGAACGGGCCAATGAAGCCAATCAAAGAGGATAATTTTACAGTAACATGGGATGGATTTATTGCTGTTGAGAAAGAACAAGATTACACTTTCGAAGCAGTGGCAGATGATGGGTTCAGAATGTGGGTTGATGATGAGCTTGTTATTAATCAATGGGATGGAACCCCAACCATTGCTGATGGTGTGGTCATGGAGAGTGACACCAAACAAAGCGCAAAAGGAACCATAAGCCTAGAAGCAGGTAAAAGACATAAAGTCCATATCGAGTATTTTGAAAACCAGCAAAATGCAAGGGCTGAACTGTATTGGTCGACTAGCGGTATGGCCAAAGAAATTGTGCCTGCTTCTAATTGGTATACATCAGCGGATAAGAATGAGCATGGATTAAATGCTGAATACAGTTCATTAAAACAACACCTTGCTTACACCTTGAACCATGGGAATGTTTATGCCATTACATATGAATGGCCAGATGACGAATTACGATTGACCGTTGATAGACCGAGTGATAAGGCGAGAGTGACCTTGTTGGGTGAGGAAGAACCACTCAATTGGATCTATGAGAACAACCAAATGTTAATAGATACTAGTGGGTTAAAATTTAGTAAAGTCGAAAGCAAACATGCTTGGGTATTCAAAATTGAAGATATCAAATGATTATAAAAAACAAAATAGCGCTGCTGTGCTTTGCCGCATTGGCTTTTTACGGATGTAGTGAAGAAGAAAAATCAAGGAAAACCATTTTCATTTTATTAGATGGAATTCCAGCAGATGTACTGGAAAACACCGCGACACCATTCTTGGATGAGATTGCTTCCAAGGGAGGTTATACAAGGGCTTATGTTGGTGGAGAAAAAGGAGGGGAATCAGAGTCTCCCACCGTTTCAGCTGTAGGATATAATCATTTACTCACCGGTACTTGGGCTAATAAACACAATGTGTATGGCAATGGCATTAAAGCACCCAATTATGACTACTGGAGTATTTTCAAAGTGGCAGAAAACCATAATTCGAACTTGAAAACAGCAGTTTTTTCTACTTGGTTGGACAATAGAACAAAACTGATTGGTGAAGGATTGGAGGGTACAGATAATCTACAGCTAGATTATTCATTTGATGGATTTGAACATGATACAGTACGTTTTCCACACGATGAAGAAAGGCAGTACATTAAGAATATAGATGAATTGGTAGCGAACAAAACAGCTGAATATGTAGCCGAAAAAGCACCTGATTTATCTTGGGTATACTTGGAATTTACTGATGACATGGGGCATCGTTTTGGCGATAGTCCTCAGATGACTGAGGCCGTAAAATTAGCAGACGACCAGGTAGGTCGTATTTGGAAAGCAATTCAGCAGCGGGAAGCAGAACATAATGAGGAATGGATGATAGTGATTACTACAGACCATGGCAGAACCTCAGAAACAGGAAGAGGACATGGCGGACAATCGGATAGAGAGCGTACAACATGGATTGTGACCAATCAGAATGATTTGAAGCCGGCTTTTTACAATAGCCCAGGTTTGGTGGATGTAATGCCTTCCATTGTACAATTTATGGGTTTTGAAATGCCTGAAAAAATAAAGAATCAATTGGATGGAAAATCCTTCCTGAAGTGAAAAAAAGATTCTTCGCTGCTCTCAGAATGGAAAAGCAGTTTTTATGCGCTTAACTTTTCTTTTGCTGATGAAAGAAGCATCTAGATAAATTATAGTAAGAACAAACAAAATGAAAATGAAGTCGACCTGCCTTATTCTTGCTTTCACAGTATTGGCTATGGCATGTAGCCAACCTGTACCACCACCAGCAGCCGTTGGACCTCTACCAAGTCCGCAACAAATAGACTGGCATGAGCTAGAGTACTATGCATTCATTCATTTTAACATGAATACTTTCACGGACATAGAGTGGGGCACTGGAGGGGAGTCACCTGCGATTTTTAACCCTACTGAATTGGATACCCGCCAATGGGCTAGGGTAGCCAAAGAAGCCGGCATGACTGCTATTATTCTGACTGCTAAGCACCATGACGGTTTTAGCCTTTGGCCTTCTGCATATACAGAACATTCTGTTAAAAACAGTCCTTGGAAAGACGGAAAAGGGGATGTTATCAAAGAATTGGCAGCCGCCTGTAAAGAGTATGGCTTGAAGTTGGGCTTGTACCTTTCTCCTTGGGACCGCAACCATGCGGATTATGGGACTCCAGCTTACATCACTTATTATCGGAATCAATTAAAGGAATTAATGACCAATTATGGAGAGGTATTTGAACTATGGGTTGATGGTGCTAATGGCGGTGATGGTTATTATGGGGGTGCCAATGAGACTCGTAATGTAGACCGCACAACTTATTATGATTGGGACAACACTTTTGCATTGGCAAGGGAGCTACAGCCCAGAATAGTAACCTTCAGTGATGGTGGTCCAGAAGTAAGATGGGTAGGTAACGAAAGAGGAATAGCAAGTGCTACTAATTGGGCTACACTAAAAAGAGATGATTTTGCACCGGGAGTTGCTGATTCCAAATTGTTGGGAACTGGACAGATTGATGGGACACATTGGGTGCCTGCCGAGGTAGATGTATCCATCCGACCGGGCTGGTATTATCACAAAGACCAAGACGATAAAGTGAAGGACCTGACGCATCTATTAGATATCTATTATAAGTCAGTGGGGAGGAATGGAAATCTGTTGTTGAACCTACCGGTGGATAGAAGAGGATTGGTACATGAGAATGATGTAAAAGCTTTAATGGAGTTGAGAAAAACCTTGGATGTAACTTTTAAAAACAACCTCGCTTTAGATATTCCTGTGGAGGCTTCTAATACCAGAGGGAAAAACTATGCACCATCTAATGTTAATGATGCTGACAAAAGCACCTATTGGGCTACCGAAGATGGAGTTATTGAAAGCAGTTTGGATATTGATTTTGGAAAAGAGGTTGCCTTTAATCGGTTGGTTTTGCAAGAATACATTGCTTTAGGACAAAGAATCAAAGCATTCAAATTAGCTGCATGGGATGGTGATAAATACGAAGAGATTGCCACAGAAACTACGATTGGGTACAAGCGGATTCTTCGACTGCCTGATACCAAAACAAGTAAGCTAAAAATTACTTTCCTCGATGCAAAAGCAAGTCCTGTGATATCGAATGTAGAAGTTTATTTAAGTACTTCAGAACCCAACTAATGACTGTCACCCTGAACTTGTTTCAGGGACTCCATGGTTTTCCGTATTAATTACAAAGGTCCTGAATCAATTCTAGGATGACTTCAAATTGTGTCATTGCCAGAGATGAACGCTTTGAATGGCGAAGCAATCTCCTAAATGAAATGTGAACCTTGTAGCGATAAGGATGTTTATTTGATCAATTAATTCTTTATAAAGAATTACTCTTCCTCAGAATGACGGTCACACGCAACTCATCGCTAATCACTTGAGGCATGCAATTTGAAACGCGTAGCCCACAACTCCTTACCTCTCACTAAATCCATTGATGTATTAATTCGATAAAATCATTAAGTTTATTAGGCATACATTTTTACTCTGAAAAAACAATGGAAACTGTTCAACTAAAATACCCTGCATTAAAAAATTATATCCAAGGACAAAAGGTTGATGACAATCTTGAATCTCTGGCTATTGAATCACCTATTGATGGTAGTATAATTTCCACCGTACCACTTTCTGGAATTACAGAAGTAGATGCGGCAGTAAAAGCCGCTCAAAAGGCATTCCTTATTTGGTCGACTATTCCGATTAAGGAAAGAGTGCAAGTTTTTTATAAGTACAAGCAATTGTTGGAAAAACATCGAGACGAGCTGGCTACGATTGTTCATGAGGAGAATGGCAAAATCATGGGGGAGGCTTATGCTGAAGTCGATAAGGCGATCGAGCTCACTGAATTTGCATGTTCATTACCGCAAATTGTGGCAGGTGAAATGATGGAAGTAAGTAAGGGGGTAGAATGCAAAATTGAAAGGAAACCTATAGGAGTTGTGGCTTTTATTTCGCCATTCAATTTTCCTAATATGGTGCCTCATTGGGCCATGCCAAATGCCATAGCACTTGGTAACTCATTCATCTTAAAACCGTCGGAGGTGGTGCCTATTAGTGCGATTCGTATGGGAGAATTACTGAGTGAAGCGGGCTTGCCTGACGGTGTTTTTAATGTGGTTAATGGTGGTCAGGAAGCCGTAGAAGCACTTTGTGACCATTCAGGAATTGAGGCTGTGGGTTTTGTTGGCTCAACTAAGGTTGCCAAAATTGTTTATAAAAGGGCTACTTCGAATTTGAAAAGGTGTGTGGCTTTAGGTGGGGCAAAAAATCATTTAATCGTATTGCCAGATGCCCATCCGGAAATGACAGCTTCAAATGTGGCTGCCTCAATGTCGGGTTGCGCTGGTCAGCGGTGTATGGCCGCAGCTGCAATGGTAGGCGTTGGTCAGATTGACCATATCATTGAAAAGGTATGTGAGGAATCTAGAAAGATTGTTGCAGGCGATAACTTAGGTTCGGTTATTTCTGCTGCCGCCAAAGAAAGAATAGAAAAGTACATCACTGATGCAGAAGCAGCTGGAGCAAAAATATTGGTTGATGGTCGTAATACGACCGTTGTAGGAAAAGAAGGCGGTTATTATGTGGGTTCAACAGTGATTGATCATGTAACTACAGATATGGCCATTGCTAAAGAAGAAGTATTTGGTCCTGTAATATCAATTATCAGGGCTAAGGATTTAGATGAAGCCATGGTAATTGAAAATGGTTCAGCCTATGGCAATGCAGCAGCTGTTTTTACACAAGACGGCGGTTTGGCAAAGCAAGTCATTGAAAAGGCAAGCGCTGGTATGATTGGTGTTAATATTGGTGTTCCAGTACCTAGAGAGCCATTTTCATTCGGTGGATGGAATGATTCAAAATTTGGAGCCTGTGATATTACCGGAGAAAGCTCTATTGAATTTTGGACACAATTAAAAAAGACAACTACCAAGTGGAATGCGGAAGCACGTACCAATTGGATGAGTTAACTTGACATAAGATTACAACGACATGACTGATAAGAATCAAATACTACAAGACAACCTTGACCACACTATTTTTTCATGGACCCCTCAAGGTGGATTAAACCCATTGAATATTGAGAGGGCAGAAGGCGTTTATCTTTATGATCGTGATGGCAATCGAATTATAGATTTTTCATCTCAATTGATGAACGTCAATATAGGTCATGGTAATATTAAGGTGCGTGATGCGGTTGTCAAACAAATGGATGAAGTCAGTTATGTTTTTCCGGGTGCTGCTACAAAAGCGCGGGGTGATTTAGGGAAAAAATTGGCCGAGATTGCTCCAGGGTCGTTGAACAAAACATTCTTTACGTTGGGAGGAGCAGAAGCCATCGAAAACGCCATGAAATTGGCAAGGGCTTATACTGGACGCCATAAAATCATCAGCCTTTATCGTTCCTACCATGGAGCTACTTACGGGGCAATGTCTGCAGGTGGTGATCCTAGGAAACACCCTATGGACAGCCAGCAAGTACCCAATATGATTCATGTAGAAAACCCATATTTCTATAGGTGCCCGTGGAATAGTAGCTCCCAAGAAGAATGTGCTGAATTGGCTGCTGCTAATATGGAACGAGTGATTCAATTTGAAAACCCAGAAAATGTGGCGGCTATTTTACTTGAAGGTGAATCAGGATCTTCAGGTTGTATGAAATACCCACCTAGCTATTGGTCTAAGATCAGAGCGATTGCAGATAAATATGGCATTTTGCTTATTGATGATGAAGTAATGAGTGGTTTTGGTAGAACTGGCAAGTGGTTCGCTGTAGAAAATCATGGTGTAGAGCCAGATATCATTTGCATGGCCAAAGGATTAACATCAGGCTATTTGCCATTAGGAGGAATAATTGTGAAAGATGAGATCGCTGACCACTTCAATGATAAGCCCATGCCATTGGGACTTACTTATTCAGGTCATGCCGTGGCCTGTGCCTCAGCGTTGGCGGTGTTGGATGTTTATGAAGAGGAAAACCTAATTGAAAGGGCAGCAGGGATGGGTCATTATATCGACCAAAGGGCTGCCGAAATGATGGAGAAACATCCTTCTATAGGAGATTTTAGAAATACAGGAATGCTAGGTTGCTTTGAATTGGTTAAGAATAGAGAGACCAAAGAACCAATGGCCCCATGGAATGCAAAACCTCATGAAATGAAAATCATGGGGCAGGTGGCGGCCAAAATCAAGGAACTTGGTATGTTTACTTTTGTGCGATGGAATTACATCTTCGTTGCCCCACCACTGATTATCACAAGGGAGCAAATTGATGAGGGGCTTGAGATTATCTCCCAAGCGATTTCAATAGCTGATGAATATTGTGAATAAGAATTCTTAATAGAACTTCTGACAAAATAAGATACAGCTGAAATAGTCAAAAGCACCATGCTGGTTTTCTACCCTGAGGAACGAAGGGTCTAAAAAAACGAAGTCATATAAAATAGTTCCTTCGCTGCCGCTCAGGATAAAAAACATGGTCAAATCAATTTTAGAAGCAGAAATTGATGCTTTTAAGACTCATAAACCCATTTCCCATTCACCATGGTACGCTCAATTTTAATATCAACAATTGTATTTTGATCAACTTCAGTAGGATCTTCATCCAAGACTACTAAATCTGCATATTTGCCAGTTTCAAGAGAGCCTTTAATGTTTTCTTCATAAGAAGCATAGGCGCCATTGATAGTGCCAACTTTGAGGGCTTCTTCAATAGTGATTTTTTGACTTGCCCCCCATACATTACCTGACATGTCAGTTCTAGTAACAGAAGATTGCATGGCCATCATCGGTTCATATGGGCCAGGAGGGTAATCGGAAGTTTGAGTAACAGTAATACCATTGTCAATAAAACTCCGAACGGCAAACATGCTCTCTAATCTTTCTTTGCCATAGTTGACCATTTTTTCTCCATGCCAATAGACATAAGTAGAGAATGGATTGGCAATTACATTCATTGCTTTCATTCTTCTCAAAATGTCATCATTAATTACAGTACAATGTTCCAGTCTAAACCTTGGGTCATTTCTAGCGTGTTCCTTTTGAATCTTTTCAAAAACATTAACCGAATTAGCGATGCCTACATCACCATTGGCATGGATACCAATTTGGAAATTGGCCTTATGTGCTTTGATAGCATTTTGGTAAAGCTCTTCTTCTTCCATTACTATTATTCCGAAGTCATCAGGACGTCCAATGTAGGCTTCAGATAACCGAGCTGTACGTTCTGAGATAGAGCCATCACAAGTGAGCTTCATGCCACCAACACGTACCCAATCGTTACCATCTCCTGTTTTCACTTCCTGAGAAATCAAATCGTCTATCTCACGATAGCTAATCATGCAATAAATTCTGGCAGATAATTCATCTGCGTTCATTGCGTCTCTATAAGCAGTAAGATCGTTCAAGCTACCATATGCATCAGTAACTGAAGTTACACCAGATTTGCTCATCATTTCAGTAATAAGCTTTGCTCCATCTTGTCGGTCTTTTGCCGTGTCTTTACTTTGGGCATTGGTTAATAAACGGGTTGCATTTTCTTTTAATAATCCAGTAGGTTCTCCATTGTCTCCTCTTACAATCTGACCACCGGCTGGGTCAGGAGTATCTTTATTGATGTTGGATAACTCAAGGGCCTTCGAATTAACATAAGCCGTATGGCCTCCTCTATGGGTGATTCTGACTGGATGGTTAGGAGTTACTTCATCTAAATCATAGCGAGTAATGTACCTACCTTCTGACGTTTTAGTGTCATCATATTTAAATCCAATCACCCAGTCACCTGGAGGAGTTTGATCTGCTTTTGCTTTTATGGCTTCTTTTATTGCTTTGATTGATCTTAAGTCACAATCGACACTTCTCAAATGCCGAAGTCCGGAACTGGCAGGGTGTGAATGGGCATCGATAAAACCTGGAGTAATGGTTTTCCCGCCTATATCTATTTTTTTAGTAGACGAATTCGCCATGTTAAGCACATCATCGTTGCTGCCGACAGCCATAATCTGTCCATTAGTTAGGGCGATGGCTTGTGCTTTACCTTGTAAAGGATTGGAAGTGAAAATATTAGCGTTATGGAGAATCATTTCAGGAGCAGCAGATGAACATGAATTAAGCATCATCATTCCCATTGTGCCCATACCCAATGTGCCAACAAATTGTCTTCTATTGAAATTTCGTTTCATAGTTTAAGGAGTAAATCTCCTTTAATTTAATAAATTATTAATGACTTGCCTTCGAATTACTTATGAAGTATTGATTGGTTTTACCACAAATCACTTTAAAGTCCACTAATGCTGGGATTATTTTTAAATTGTAAGTCTCAACTCTTAGCTTATGAAAGAACAACTCCTGATCGTACTATTCTGCTTTTTTGCAATTGGCTGTACTTCAAATGATGTATTGGACAAGCCCAATGTGATTATACTCTTTGCTGATGACATGGGCTATGGAGATATCACCAGTTATGGTAATCCTACCATCAAAACGCCAAACCTAGATCGGATGGTGCAAGAAGGGATGAAGTTCACGAATTTTTATTCAGGATCTCCCGCTTGTACCGCATCAAGGTATTCCTTATTGACGGGGCGTTATCCTAATCGTTCTGGTTTTGGTTGGGTATTGGTACCGAATTCTCCAAGAGGAATGCATCCAAAAGAAATCACCTTGGCAGAAGGGATGAAAGCTGCAGGATATAATACCGCGGGTTTTGGAAAGTGGCATTTAGGCGTTACTAAAACGGAATACATGCCATTGCAAAATGGTTTTGATGAATACTTGGGATTACCTTACAGCAATGATATGATTCCGCCTAAATGGAAGGACATTCCTTTGTTTGATGGTAATGACACCATTGAACATAACCCCGATCAGACTTTGTTGACTGCAAAATATACAGAACGAGCGCTGTCATTCATCGATAAAAGTAAAGATGAGCCCTTCTTCTTATACATGCCCTATGCCATGCCTCATGTGCCATTGAATCCTGGAGCAGACTTTAATGATTCGGAACGCGGGAAATATGGTGATGTAATTGAAGAAATTGACTGGAGTGTCGGTGAAATAATGAAACGACTTCAGGTTTTGGGCATCGATAAAAATACATTGGTTGTATTTGCCAGTGATAATGGGCCATGGATCATCAAGAATGAAAGGGGAGGTTCTTCAGGACTCTTGAGAGATGGAAAAGGCAGTACCTGGGAAGGTGGAATGAGAGTGCCGGGAATTGCTTGGTGGCCTGGAACAATAGAAGAAAATTCGATTCAAACACAAAGGGCAAGTACTTTAGATTTATATACTACTGCACTGAGGCTTGCAGGCAGTACAGCACCAAGCGATAGGCCAGTGGATGGTCGTGACATAAGAAACTTATTAAACAATGAGCGGATGGAAGAAGGAACACCATATTTCTATCATGGCCCGGGAAATAAACTTCATGCCATTAGAAAGGGTCCGTGGAAGCTACATATTAAAACTTCCAGCCAGACTGGTACAGACTATTTTGAAGGGAAATTACCATTACTTTTCAATTTGAATATAGATCCATCTGAAAGATGGGAAGTATCAGAGGCAAACCCTGATGTGGTGGCTGATCTGCATTCGGAGATCGCAAAGTATGAAGAAAAACTAAAGTCAGAACCAACCTTTTTTGATCAGAACTAATATGCTACGAAAGTTGATTTTTGGCCTTTGCGCCTCCTGTATATTGAACATGAGTGCTCAAGCTCAAGAAGTTGATTCATCAAGAATTGTGAGAGTTTTGACTTATAATATTCTTCATGGGAAAACGCTCAAAGGAGATTTTGATTTAGACTTGATTGCCAAAGTGATTGCTGATGCCAAACCAGATTTGGTAGCATTGCAAGAAGTGGATTACCAGACCAATAGGGCTAGGAAATATGACCTGGTTACAGAGCTGGGATGGAGGACTAAAATGTCACCGCTGTTTGCAAGAGCCATGCCTTATGATGGAGGTGAATATGGTGAGGGGATATTGTCGAAATACACTTTCCTAACTACAAAAAATCATCCATTACCTTATACTGAAGGGAAAGAACCAAGAGCTGCTGCCGAAATTCAAGTGAAAATAGAAAGCGGTGATGTTGTCAGATTCGTGGGCACTCATTTGGATCATGAGAAAGACCCTCATAATCGCTTCATTCAAGCACAGGAACTAAATAGAGTACTTACTCAAGATGACCTGCCTTCGATTCTTGTTGGAGATTTAAATGAAACCCCTGAGCAAAAAGGAATGCAGTTGTTATTTCAAGAATGGGAACGTTCTTTCAAAACAGATGAACCGACTTTTCCTTCTGACAATCCAATTAAGAAAATAGATTATGTGCTATTCAGACCGGCCAATCGATGGAGAGTTTTAGAAGTTAAAGTTATTGATGAAAAAGTAGCTTCGGATCATCGCCCAGTGCTTGTGGTGTTGGAATTGCTTCCAGGGCATTAATAATTAACTTCTATTACTAGAAATTCTATCCTCCTGTTTTCTCGATGTTGTGCTTCAGTGCATTGAACTCCGTTAGCACAACCATTCAAAAGTGCCTTTTCACCATAACCAATACCAATTATTCTTCCTGCTTCGATTCCTTTTGATAAAACATATGCCTCTGCTGCTTGCGCTCTTCTTTGAGATAATTTCAAATTATACTCATCTTGACCTTTTGAATCTGAATGGGACCTCAGCTCAATTTTAATATTCGGATTCAGTTCTAATACGGTAATAATAAAATCTAATGCCTGAGCTGATTCGGGAATTATTTCATCAGAGTTGAATTCAAATTTGATATCATAATCGTGTTCAATCAATCCGATTTCAATAGGCACCATTCCTAAATTAAATTTTATGATACCGCTTTCTCTTTCTTTTAATGTTATGGAGTCTATCCTTGTGAAAAACCCTTCTTTTTCATGTAAAATCTCATAGGTACTAAACGGTTCTGCCACAAATTCGGCCAGACCTTCGGCAGTGGTAATATAACTGGCCGTATCCCCATTGATTTTATTAATAAAAGTAAGTTTAGCACCTTCAATGGCTACTCCCGTATTTTGATTTTTTAGGGATGCTTCAGCAATCAATAATGGTCTTATAGTCATTGATATGCTTATCGTATCTTCTCTAAATTGCAAAGTGACAACAGAATCTGCATCGGAAGTCCAGTATGATTTACTAGCCTCTATATTATAGGAGCCTTGCCTATTAAGTTTAGCTTCAAATCTTCCATCTGGAAATGTGAAAGTGTTAATGGAATTTCCAATTTGAATATTAGCAGCATTTACGGGCTCACCGGTAATTTCATTTGTAACAATACCTGTCAAAATTACTTGTTCAGGTACTTTTATAGTGAAGGAATAGATATCATCACTGCCAACACCTCCATCTCTATTTGAGGAAAAGTATCCATTGAGTCTTTCATCATCAATAATTGCCGAAAAATCATCTTTACTGGAATTGATTGGATGTCCTGCATTGGCTACATTGTAGATGGAATCTCCTATATCAGCCCTGTAAATATCTAAACCACCAAGTCCTCTATGGCCATTTGACGAGAAGAAAAGAATATTGTCTCTTATAAATGGAAATACTTCATTTCCCTCAGTATTAATTTGTGGTCCTAAATTTTCCGGTTCACCCCATTTTTCTCCATCAAAGTAACTCCTGTAAATGTCAGTTGCTCCATATCCACCTGGGATGTCAGAAGCAAAATATAGAATCATTTCATCCTCACTAATTGAAGGATGGCCATAACTGTGCTCAGGGTCATTGAATTGGAATGGAATTGGGTTGGTGTATTCCTCGTTTTTATTTTTTCTTTCTGATAAGAAAAGCTGAAGATTAGCAACTTTTTCTTCTGAGCGCTTTACTTCATGATTGTAAAAATTATTTCGAGTGAAAATCATTTTTTCAAAATCATCGAAAAAAGTAACCGTGCCTTCGTGAAATCTTGTGTTAACATGATTTCCAAATAATACACTATTGTCGATTGCTGGAGATTTATCATCAGCATAATACAACTGATAATAATTAGTATTGTCCCATCCAGTTTTGTGTTTAATTAGCTTGAATTGGTTTCTTGAGGAAGAGAAGATTATTCCATCTTTGTAGTAAGCTGGTCCGAATTCGGATTGTGGTGAATTGAATATTGTGGATTCAATTTTTATAAGACTTGAATCTTTATAAAAACTTGCCATATCATCAATTCCCGCAATTAATTCATTGACTCTATATTCATCGGGACTGCTTGCTCGATATTGTTCCAAATAAATTCTAGCGGAGTCATATTTTTCCATACTCATTAACGCTTGACCATAGTACAATAAGTGAATCGGCTTCATTATTGCCGGATCTTGAATTGCCCTGCCATACCATTCTGCCGCTTTTTTGGGTTGGCTCATTTTTCTATAAGACTCAGCTGCTTGAATTTTTGCGTAAGTGAAAGTGCTGTCCTTATTCGCGAGCCTTTCGTAGAGGTCTGCGGCAGCCAGGTATTCATAATTATTAAAAAGTTTTTCTGCCTTTTTAAATACCATTCCAGTGCCTTGTTGGGCATCAAGATTAATCGCCAAAAAGGCAAACATCAAAATGGATAATATGGTCTTTTTAAATAATGACATTATTAAAAATACCTTGGTGAGATCACCTTCTTTTTAGAGAAAACAAATTTATACTGCAACATTATTTCGTGAGAACCAGAATTAATCCTACTTACATGCTTTGATGTTGCAAAATCATATGAATAGCCTAATTGTAATTGTTCAGTTAGTTGAATAGACCCTATGAAGTCAAAAGAATCGAAAGTCCTATAGGAGAGTCCCAACCAAATTATGTCTTTTAATAAGAAATTAGCATTGATATCCATAGACATTGGTGCATTGTCGACATACTTAATCAGCAGGTTAGGTTTAAATTTTAAATTTGGAGAGAGATCAAATAAGTAGCCAACAGAGGCAAAAATATGTCTCCTTAACCCAGCTTCAGGGTCGTCTTGGTTTTGATACAGCTTGCTCCTGATCATATGAGGGACTGCAATCCCTGCATAGAACCTATCTGTATTGTAATAGATACCCGCACCAAAATTGAACCTTGTTTCATTAGTATCTTGAGAGAATGCAGGGTCAGTTGAGCTAATAGCGGTTAATTCGGTTTTATATGTTGCTAATCCAGCCTGAAGCCCAAACGCTAGTCTTGCCTCACCTTCTAATTGAATTCTATAAGAATATACTCCCATGGCAGCTGAAGAGTTCGTAACACCAATTTTATCATGTGTCAGTATTGCTCCGACATTGGCACTTTCAGTATTGTTAATAGGTGAGTGGATAGAAAATGTTTGACTAGAGGGAGCTCCGTCAAGCCCAACCCATTGTTCTCTTGCCAAGAAGGTGGATGTAACGGCACCATAGCTTCCAGCATATGCGGGATTGATTGCCAAGCCATTAAACATGTATTGGGTATACATGACTTGCTGTTGCGCGTGTGTTTTCATGCTGCTTGTTAGCAACACTAGTAGGACAAATATGATATTTTTATAAAATTTCATTTCACTCTGCTACCTCTTTATTAGTAAAAATCCACTAAGTGGTTTTGTGCCATTTTTAAGGTCTATCACATAAAAATAAGTAGACTCAGGAAGCAATCCACTGCTGTCCCCAATAAATAGGCCTGTTACGGCTATACCTTCAAATCGTTTAGAGATGTTATCATAACCATCAGTTTCATACACAAGGTTACCCCATCGGTTAAAAATCTTGACATTGTTTTGAGGGAACTTTTCAATTCCGCCTATCTCCCAAACGTCTGTGTTGCCATCATCATTTGGCGAGATGCCTGAGATGATATCTAATTGTGAATCTTGAAGTATTTCAATTGCTACCAATGCATTATCACATTTTACAGGGATTCCATTATCACATAATAGGTATGTAAATCCTACTGTTCCATGGAAGTTAGGACCTGGAGTATAACTGAAAGAACCATCAGTGTTAAATACTAGTGCCCCAAATTCTTCAGCACTGCCCCCTGAAACTAAGCTGTAAGATAGGTCATCATCATCTGGATCAAAATCATTTACTGTTACAAGGCCATTTAGTACCGTATTTTGAACTATTTGCAAAAAGTCATTCGCTGCAACTGGAGGTTTGTTATAGGTTAACTCAACCGTACTTGTATTATTAGTTTCATCTGGATCGACTTCTGTCGAATAGATAGTTGCAGTGTTAATGTATTCACCTGCATCTAAAATATTGCAAACAATTGTCAGCGTTTCAAATGGTGTTGAGACAACGAGTGTACCAACATCCCATGTACCTGCAACTGGATCATAAGAACCAATCGTTGCAAAGGCACTTACGAATTGATAACCACTAGGTAATAGTTCATCTACAACAACATTTGTGCCTGCGTTCCTTCCATTGTTTTTTATGGTTAATACAAAGGTTACTTGGTCACCACTAGAAGGGTCATCATTGTCAATTGTCTTTACAATGCTCAAATCGGCCCTAGGCAGTTCTATTCTTTTCGTAGCTTGGTTATTTGAAGGATCAGGATCAATCTGATCTGACTTTGTAATTGTTGCAAAGTTGACATAATTGCCAGTAGTGCCGACAATTACAGTCATGTCAAAGGTTTGAGTTGTACCCACGTCAAGTGAGGCAACACTCCAGTAACCAGTTAATGGATCATAATCTCCGCTTGTTACCGTATGTGAAACATAATTATAACCTGCAGGTATTTTATCATAAACTAAAATGTTAGTGGCATTGTTGGGTCCATTATTATTCAGTTCAACTGTAAATACTATTTCTTCACCTATACTTGGTCTCACATTATTTACTGACTTAGCTATTCCAAGGTCAACAAAGGCTGGTTCGATTTTAACTTCAGCTCGGTCGTTTGATGGGTTTAAATCAGCTTGATCAAGTTTTATAATTTCTGCAATATTTAAATAATCACCTGTTGGTTTAACAGTGGCTGCAATTTGTAGAATCACTGATTCTCCTACAATTAATTCAGGGATAGTCCATTTCCCTGAGGTTTTGTCATAAACCCCTTGACTAGATGATCTTACAAAAGCATAACCACTTGGTAATAAATCTTGTACTTCAATATTGGTGGCTGCTTCCGGACCATTATTAGAGAGTGTAATCAAGAATATAATTTCTTCACCAATAAGTGGGCTTAATTTATCAACAGTTTTTGTGACACCTAGATCTGCTGGTTTGATAGATACGAAAGTTGACGCGGCATCATTTGTATTATCCCTGTCAAATTGAAATACATTTTGAATACTTGCCAAATTAGTATATGTGCCTCTTCTATTGACCGTGGCTTTAATCACCATGAATGAGGACGCACCATTAATAAGTATGCCAATATCCCATAGGCCAGTAAGTGAGTCATAAGTACCTTGACTTATGAAATGTTCTTTGTAAGTATATCCATTTGGTAAAAGATCTAGCAATTCAATTTCTGAGGCTGCATTAGGTCCATTATTTTTGACACGAATTTCAAAATTGACCTCTTCACCTATATTGACATAATCTTTATCGACTATTTTGGATACCTCTAAATCTACTTTTTGAGGAGCCACTTTTACTGTACTTACATTATTGTCAGTATTATAATCTTTTTGGTCAATTTTGGTAACTGAAGCAGTGTTATCATATTCTCCAAATTCTAATACTTTGGCAATAATAGTCGCTTCCTGAGATTGGCCATTACTTATTTGAGGGATAGTCCAACTTGATTCTTCCAAGTTCACTGTGCCTGTCGAAACTTTAACCTCAATGATTTCATAACCCGATGGTAGCTGGTCAGTGATTATAACATTAGTAGCATCATCAGGTCCATTATTACTTGCAGTGATTGTAAATGTTACATGCTCATTTATATTCGGGATTGCATTGTTTATGACTTTGATAACAGCAATGTCAGCTGTCCTTGGAGATACGCTGGCACCAGCAATATTGTTGATCATATTTGGGTCATATTCATTCGCATCACGAATTGAAGCAATATTAGTCAGACTTCCTTCGGCCAAAGTGGTCAACTTAATTTCTAAGATAGCTTGTTCATTTAAGAGGAGTTTGTCTATACTCCAAATACCTGTTGAAGCATCATAATCTCCCTTGCTAACTGTCGACCCTTCTAAAATATAACCGCTAGGAATAAGTTCTAATATTTCAATATCTGATGCTGTTTCTGGACCTTCATTTTTTACATTAATAGTGAAATTCACTTCTTCCCCTATATCAACCCTGGTTTTATCTGAAGTCTTGGAAATGCCCAAGTCGGCAATAGGGAAGTTAACCGATACACCTGATTCATTATTTAAGAGATTTAGATCCGCTTGATCGGAATTAGAAATAGTTGCAAGATTCAGGCCATCTCCTGTTGCTAACACTTCAGCTTGAAGTGTTAGTGAAACAGTGTCTTGACTAGCCAAATTACCGATTGTCCAAACACCTATGGCTGGAACGTAGGTGCCGGTCAGGGCGCTAACACTTTGTAAATTATAACCACTAGGTAATAGGTCAGTGATTTCAACACTAGTCGCATCATCAGGTCCAAGGTTGAAGGCTTGAATTGTAAAGACCACACTTTCGTTTACATTGGCTATGTTATTATCTACTGTTTTTAATACTCCTAAATCAGCAGTTTGAATATTGATAGTAATCGAAGTTGTGTCATTTGTCAGGTTAGAATCATATTGATCAGACGCTATAATCGATGCAGTATTTGTATGGTCTCCAAATTCAGATATTTGAGTAATCAATGTTAATACTGCTGAAGAACCATTATTTAAATCGCTCAAAGACCAAATACCAGCTTCCGCATCATAATTTCCTTTAGTAACGGTCGTACTCGAAAGCACAAAGCCGGAAGGAACTAAATTTTCTACTTCAATTCCCGTAGCATTCTCAGGTCCTAAATTGTTTAGTGAGATTGTAAATGCAATTGTTTCACCAATGATAGGGTTAAGCTGGCTGGCAACCATTGACACAGATAAGTCTGTTATCTCTGCTGTCAGCCCTGCAGTGTCCGAAT
>Ga0115557_1000103_pt1 | contig 57872 bp, 51 predicted proteins | sample COGITO_mtgs_1104_FD_87280 | JGI IMG/M metagenome (GOLD analysis project Ga0115557, IMG submission 87280) | Pelagic marine microbial communities from North Sea - COGITO_mtgs_110421 | ecosystem: Environmental > Aquatic > Marine > Epipelagic | place: Germany:Helgoland, sampling site Kabeltonne...
CGATCCCACAGATCAAATCCGATGCAAAAGCGTCATCAACTAGACCATCAAGTGGGGGACTCACCTTTGAATAAGTCTTATCATGGTGTCGACGACAACACCGCTTGCACTTCTTTTAGGTAACTCCCATGTTCGCAACCCGTACTGTGCTCTGGGCAAGCATCTACCTGACTTGCCAAATGTTTTGCGCTTCTCAGTGCATCGTCCACCCACTCGTCACTACCTTCATAAGGTATAACCGCCACATTGAAACGCATCCAGGCTTGGCGTGGATTCGCGCGATCTAACATCCCCTGCTCGGTGCGATGCTGACCGTCGACGTACACGAAATAACCCGTATTGCTGACCTGAAAGCCCTTCTTGCGCGCAATCCACTGGTACATGTCCATTTGACGGCGATAACTTGCCTTATAGTCCGGCTCTGCTGGGTCTTCCGGCGGCGCTAGAAAAGTCTGGTCGAGTGATTTAGGTGTATTGCCAAGTTGCGCGGTGCTTTTGTAGTCCACAATGTGAAGCTCGCCGGTCTCGATATTTTCCCAGACGTCGTCGAGCCCGCCGCCAAACCGAATGTTGGTATCCGTGTCGTCGTAGTGAAAGCGATTCTCAGCACCAAAATGGAGGGCGTCCTCCCAGTAGTGAATATGCTCGTGCCAGAAGGGTCGAAGGTGCTCAAGCCCAACGGCCTCCATGAGTGGATGAGGCCGCTCGCCACGGAAAGCATCAAAGTCTTTCTTTAACAGCGTGTCGGTATTGGTGTTTAGGTTAAAGCCCGGCATGCGTGGCGTCTTTACGCCCTTCACTTTCTCTAACCAGAAGCAGGCGGGACACCTAACCATTTTCTCGATAGCACCCCTCGACAATTCAAAGGGGGAAGGATTGTCGCTCTTAAATACACCTCTATGTCTTGCCATGTCGGCTCCCTCTTACGATGAACTGCCTAGCCTACTTGCGCAAAAGACCACTGAACATCCCTGTATGGACAAACACGTAGCACGAGGCGGCATGTTACATGCCTAGACATCAATTTCACTTGCGTCAGCATGTAGCGCAACGCATGATTACTTCGTGGCTGATTTGATCCGTATTGCAGTGCCACGGCATACCGCCAAAACTGCTAAAAAGGGGAATAACATATGTTAGATCGACGTGCTTTTTTAAAAGCCGCCGCCGCAACAGCGTTGATGGCGCCTAGCTTAGAGTTTTTACGCCATTTTCTGGCACAGCGTGGACAACCGTTTATTGAGACTGTCGTGGCTAATGGGCGAACAGCTGGGGCGCCTACCAAGCTTTACCTAAACAATGCCTTTGGCAATGGTGAGTTCCGACTTATGCTGGAAACCCCCAACTATGAGCCACCGACGTTTGCGATGAGCTACGCTGACTTTGCTGACGAATACTTGAGCGACTGGGATGACGTCTGCGACAGCTTAAATGCCGATGTCGTTGATGAGTATGGAAACCCCAATCCACGTGATCCAAGGTGGATTCACGGACACCAGCAAGTTAATGAGGAATGGGCATTTGACCAATGGTGGCCCAACCACTTGCCAGACATGCACGCCTTCGACTTTCTTTCACCTCTCGACTTAGGTCTTTTTCGGCGCAGCCACGAAATCGGCGAGGGATGGATAGAGTTTACTGACGGCGTTTGCCCTGGTAACGACAGTCGTTTCGTTGAAGTTGATGCACTCGGCGCAAGCCTGTTACAACGGCGACTAATTGAGCGTCACTACGACGTTCAATTGATCATCGCAGACCCTTAGAGGCGATTAGTGCACGCGCGCTCCTTGCGTGAAAACGCCATCCTGACGTCTCCGAAGGAACGCGCAGCATGCTTCAGTTAGCCGAGAAAACTCTCAAGCGCGGCTTGCACACACTTTGAGTTAATGTCGTGACCTTCTCCGGGGATGACATCAAGGCGATCTGCTTCTAGTTGTTGGGACACGGAGCGCGCCAAATCAGGACAACAAATGGCATCGTCTTCACCTGTGACGATGCGTAGATATTCAGGCTTCGCCACTCGCCCCTCAGCGAGTGCCAGCTTCAACGCCTTTTCCCGAGGTGGGCGTGATGCCATCATAGTTTTAGGAAATACTGATCGACCCAGCAACGGCGATAGCATCAAGACTCGCTCTGGTGCCTTGTGGGCGTCAATAAGAGACAGCATTAGCAGGTAGCCACCGTAGGAATTCACAATCAGATTCTCGCCGCCAGCTGTAAATTCTCGTACCCGCCCAAGCTGCTCATCAATGGATAGTGACAGCAGCTCGCTGTCTGCGGCCAAGCCCTTGTAGTCGGGGGTCAGCGTCGCTAGGTAGGCGCTCAGGCCGCGATCAATCCGACCGCCTCTGCCCGTTATATAACGTATTTGCACTGCTAAGCTTCTCGCATTTCGATGACCCGATAAGGCTACACCGCGAGTCAAATATGTCCAAAAAATTGCTCATCGATTTTAAATACTGGCGGCGCAACATCATAAAAAAACCACGCTACCCTGTTCTCACGACAGAGAGAAATATGCTAGTTTGAAGGTGTCTACACGTGTGGTGGTGAGTCTCGGAAGCCTTGACATGGTAGAGGTCGGCGGTTCGAATCCGCCTGGTCCTACCAAAATTGAAAACCCGCCTTCAGGTGGGTTTTTTGGTTTTAGAAGGGTAGGCTTGGATGAGAACCGCATGGTTCGACACATTCCGACTCAGGAGGAATGTGGTCGCGGGAGCCCGCAGGGCGACGGCGCCCCGAAGGAGTGAGAGCGCGCGAGGCAATCGCGCTCGAAACCATCCGCCTGGTCCTACCATAGTGACGTAGGTCATTGATTTTCTTGAAATCGCACCGGCCAGGGTAGACAAAAAACGTCCGATTTAGGGTATTGATCTACTAGCGATTAATGGATGTCCAATTCCCAAAAGGCAAACAGTCCGTAACCTACCTAGCACCAGCCTATGACGCGGGCACTGAAACCAATGATGAAGCTTATGCCAATGTGCCAGGGCCGGCCTGTCGTGGAGAGGCGCTCTCTTATTATGACGAGGGCGAAGGTTTTGTGACAATCCATAACGGCGTTCATGGTATTGGCGAATTAAATCCATCAATTTATGACTGGCGAAACCCAGTAGCTAAAATTATTGTTACACGCGTCTACAAATAAATAATGCGCTTAAGGCAATAATCAGTGCCGCACGACCGTGGTATCACTCGAGGCCCAACCCATCCCTAGCAGCTACATCATTCTGGGCCAGTTAACTTGGCGATACGCTACCAAGGGTAATCTTGGTCGATGGAGGCAGCAAGGCCAACTGTCTGATACCATTGATAAATTAAAAATTCGCCATATACACGCTAGTAGAGGGCGCCTGACGCTATGGGTTAGAGATAGCCAGCAGTGATGAGATAAGGAGTCACTAAAAGGTGTTAAAGATCTTTGTAGGTTTCGACGAGCGGCAGAGGGTGTCATTTACCACCCTAGCCACCTCTATTTTTGAAACGGCATCACGTCCTGTATCCGTAAGCCCGCTGGTCTTACGCACCTTGCCAATCACTCGTAGAGGACTGACGCCCTTCACCTTCTCGCGATTTTTAGTGCCTTGGCTGTGTGATTTTCAAGGTGCCGCAATCTTTATGGATGCCGACATGTTGTTGGCGTCAGACATATCAGAGCTAGAGCAACTCATTAGTGATGATATCGCCGTGTCCGTCGTAAGGTCTCTCGAAACTTATGAGCAGACGTCTTTTATGCTGTTGAATTGCGCGCATCCCTCGCACCGGAAATTAACCCCGGAATTCATACAGGAAACTGATATGGGTCTACACGCTCTTGAATGGGTAGGCCCAGATGAAATCGGTTCGTTGGATCCCAAGTGGAATCAACTCATTGGCTACCAAGAGGTTGATCTAGCCCAAGGCAATATTCATTACACCATGGGCATCCCGGCCTTTACTGAAACTTCCACCTCTCCCGGCGCTGAGCTGTGGCTTAAGAACGCTAAGTTGGGGATGTCTACGGTACCTTGGGATGAAATCATGGGTGAGTCGGTGCACTCCATTAATATCGAAGGCGTGAGACTACCCAAATACGTTTGGGATTTTGATAAAAAGCATCCTAAGCCCGAACACTTAGAGCTAGTTAAAAAAATGGTCTTGGCCAAGCGGGCACAATCGAAGTAAACCTTTTAACCTAAAAGTGAGCGCCAATGCTTCACGAGCTCTGGCAGTGCAAAAGCGGCCATGCGGTTTGTTTGGAATTTTCCGATGGCTTCAGTGTTGGCCACAGGGTTAGTGAGGAGCTGGAACTCGCCTGTGGAGCCAATGGACGTAAAGTGATCACTGAATTTATTATAGCTAGGTAGAGGAGTGGCTAAAGTAGGCAGGCCCAACGCCAGCGCTGTGACTAGCCGATTGTTGCTGGCATATCGTTTTGGTGAATCGCAGTCAGACGGTATAACGCAATAGTCAGATATTTGCGCCACCTGACCGACAGCTTGCACGCTCCAGGGAAACGCCTTTACTCTAACAGTCGGCGGTTGGGAGAACTTATGGGCTTTAAGTATAGCGAGTGTTTGTGATGAAGAAACAATGTTGAGTGTGTGTCCGGTTAACCCGTGTAAGTGCGAATCAATAAACTGTGCAAGAAACGTGGCGTTAGTGAAGTGGCCAAACCAAAGTCCAGCTGGCGCTGGACCGACCAGTTCTTTTTTAGGTTTCACTGGTTCGTACTCCAAGAGATCGGGCACTACCTCGATTTTGCATTGAATTCCGAAGTCCTCAATTAACGAGACTTTCAGAGCGCTCGTGGGCACACAAATGACATCCGCAAGTGCACAGGCCGCGTGATAAAAGCCGGTCATTTCCAAATTGTTACTTAAGTGATGATCGGTATAATCCAAGAAAATTCGTGCGCCTGCTTGCTTGTGGCGTTCAATTTTTGACAGCCATAGCCGCTGACGATTTTGGATATTATTGATGCCTATCTTTCCTACAATCAAACGGTCCACCTGCCCAGGGCACTGCTCGCCTAGACTGATATTTTGGCCGAGTTCCTGAGCCGCGGTTGCCGCGACCGCAAGCCTTAGTCGCACCGAAGCCTGCGTAGAGTGCCGCAAATCTGACGGTGATCCGCCCGACACCGGGGTCAAGATATGCGTGGTAGCAGCCATGGCTATGAGGCAGTTGTTGCGGTGCTTTTGATGCCAGTGATGCGCATGTCGCGAGGCTCTCTGAGCTTAAATTGGGCGGGTTCTTGCTTTAGATCGGTAAGCCCAGCCTGATGCATCAGCAAACCTAGCGACCTTGGTGTATAGGCCCAGCGGTGGACCATAAGTGGGTCTTGCCAACGCGGATCACCATAGAGCACCCACATGCTTCGCTGACCCTCTTGCCCGGGCAGAGTGGCTTTATCAGGATCTTTTAGTACCTCTTGGCAGGCTGATATGAGGTTTGGGCACTCTAAAATCATCTTGCCCCCAGGTTTCAACACGCGCATCCACTCTTTAATTATGTCGAGAACTTCCCATCGCCAGAAATGTTCAACAACGTGCACTGCCAAGATTTCGTCGGCATGGTTGTCCTCAAAAACTGTCAGTTGACGGACATCACAATTGATATCAGGTGTTTGTCCCGCGCGCTCATCAACAATATCAACGTTGGTATATCCGTCGAGAATCTTGTCACCGCAACCCAAATTTAGCCTGACAAACGTAGCCATTTCTATAAACTCTTAGGAATTAGCTACCCAGTTTACTGAATAAGCCGGACACCGGCTATAAAGCTTGAATTCATGCTTGAATGCCCACAATGACTATATCAGCGAGGGCATCTACTCTCAACAGCGCCTTCATATTTTTTATACTTCCGTTAGTCAAATCGATGACCCTGATATACCGCCCATAACCGTCGGTATCAGCCGGTCATCTGTCGCCGAAAACTTTGAAAAAGTCATTGTCGTCAGAGCAGATAAGGCCCTTTACGCAGCCAAAGAGTTGGGTAGAAATCCAGTGGAAACCTTTTGAACACGGAGCGCTAGGAGCGTAGCAGTCAACACCCGCCTACCATGACGTTACTCAGAACGCTCGCGCAGACAAGAGAACAACCCTCCGGTTAAGGTATCCGCAACGCTCACAGTGCAAACTGCCAAAAGATATTGACAAGGATATCGGCATGAATGTCTGGCTATCGCAAAATCCCATCATTTGATAAAAAAAAGGGGCAACCTCGAAAGTATGGTTTAAGGTTGGAAAGTAGATATCCCTCTCGTTTAATTGTCACTCTAGCGTGCTGATTGTTCCCGCGCGGCATTGACTAATTCCCCTACCACTTCAACCTCTCAAGGTTTTCTCGACCCTTGAAAGGTCATTATCATTTGGCGTCTCATCTAATGAATCGACCAATTGATGAAGTAAATCATATAATTGAAATAAGTTTTCCCGCCCAAAGCGAGACTCAATCCAATCGTATCGAGCCTCAGATTCAGGCGCGATTTCAGCAATCAGGCGCCTGCCTTTGTCAGTTATTGTCAACAATGATCGTCTGCTGTCACTGGGACAAGGGCGACGAGAAATGATGCCCCTCGCCTGTAAATTCTGAAGTATTCGACTGACGCTTGGCCGCAGCAACGAACAAGCTTCGGATAACTCACTAACATCCAGTGCGTCGGTGTCCGCAAGTGCACGCATCACCCGCCATTGCTGCGGAGATAAATCATGCGCTCGCAAGTGAGGGATAAACATCCGTAAAACCGACTCATGCGCCTTAAGCAAACTCATAGGCAAAGAACGATCGAAGCGACGCAGACTACTCAGTGTTTTATCAACTTGATTGGCGCTGATGATGTGGTTACCGGTTGGGAAATTATCTTCCATACGAATTTCAGTACTCAATGGAATCAGTTGTGAAAAGCAGCGCAATTATAATCCGACCAGCGTTATCTTACTTGGCTACTCGCATTGTGGGAATAATTCATTTCAATCAGCCACGTCCTAATTGCTGGACCAATCCAGATCACTCACCCCGAGCGTCTGTCAGAATATTCGTTAAACCATGTCTCTGTTCGCATTCATCAGCAGACTACAAGCCTCGTCAGATAGTGCTTTGATTATAGCGTACATAAATTACCGACCTTGGTGCCTGTCAGTCTGCCCTGGACGGCTTTGGCGGTATTGCCACAGTCGTCGGGCTTTATCGCTCAATGGGCTCGTTGTTGAAATAGACACAGCGCTGTCTCGCTTTGGCCCAACAGGCGCTTAGATTTATGCGCAAATATCCCATTAGAACGTGTCAAAGGCCCGACAAGTAGTAACTGTTAATTAACTGGCCGATAATGTCATTGGCTAGGAATCTTCATTGGCATCAGCAGGCACAGCACACTGCTCGAAGATAGCCACCGGGTTGACGCCCCGGTCCATTAAGAAATCGCGTATATACGCCGCAAAGCGAGGCGACAGTGTGGGGGCAAAGTCGGTGCGTTCTGGCACCTTGGTCTCAGTCCGGCTTAATGTGCTGCGAGTAGTAAGCACTCAATGCTGCTATTGCCGGCGTGCTGAGGTCACGTACAACATTCACCATTAGCGGGTGATGGCGTGTCCCCTGCTTATATCCTGCCATTTGATTAGCCAAATAGAGCGCACTTTGCCCTGACAATATCGGCCAAACCTCCGCCACCGGATGCCCCTGCATACCATGACAGGCATGGCAATAAGCCGCACGATTGCGACCCTCCTCAACCAGTTTGGCATCGCCATTCGCCGCAGTGTGGTGCGGCTGTGCGGAGAACCATGCCGAAAGCGCAGCGATATCTGCGTCGGTTAGCTGTGCAGCAATACCATTCATGACAGCATTCTGCCGATCACCGCTGCGGAAATTTGTTAACTGAAGCGTGAGGTAGTCTTCATACTGCCCACCTAAATTTGGATACTCAGCACTCACCGCCATTCCACTCTTTCCATGGCATGCGATACAGGTTCCAAGTGCTGCCGGTTCCTCTGACCAAGAGAACACCGAGAACACACAAAATGTGACGGTAGCCACTAACCTCATCGCCCAACTTAAAACATTACCCATTGTGTCACCTCTCAATTCTATAGTGCCGGCTGCTGTCTTTGTTTTACAATATCTAACAGCACTGCCGCGCGATGTTGTTCTATTTCTTCTAAAGGCTCAGCGCGAAGTACGCTGACTTCCGCTGCTGAGTAAGGCGCGTAGCCTTGCACAGGCAAACTGACGCCGGCAAATTCCGCCAGGCACCAATTCAATACTTCGGCCAATTCCTGATCATCGAGCTTTGATGTCGCCGAACCTGGCACACGAACCAAAAAGGCACGCCCTTGATCCGTATTCATAAAGTGGCCCATAAAATCTTTTAAGGCGGGAATGTCACCATTGCCCGAGCCATCTGGTGTGTGGCATCCCTGACAAAACATCTGATAGTGGTATAGCGCCCGCGCTTCATTTACCTCTGCCGCGCTCGCTGACAAGGCCAGCGGCACCACAGACAGGCTAAGTAGCGCTATCGCACATTGGCGAAGCGCTAAGGTGATCATGCCCTTACTCCGCAAACGCGACCCCAACGACCACTGCCGCAGAGCAGTGATAAGTCGCACTGGCGGTACCCAAACACCAGTTTATGTCGTTGGTTTTATCAGGTCGATAGGGCGGGCGATCGCCCTCGTCACGCTGACAAAGGCAAGCGCCACATGAAGACTTACCACAACAATCGTTGTATGAAATAACGTAATTGCGCCCATCGGCCGGGTTATGACAAGTTCCAATCCATGTTACGGGAGACATCTCAGTACCTGGCGGGCAGGAGTTGGCGCTACCACCACAGCAACTGCAAAGGAAACCATCAATCGCACAGTAGCGCCAGTAATCGCAATCCGTATCGCTGCCCTGCTCTTGCGGCTTTGCTGGGGCTGGACCACCATGATGATCTGCGCGCGCAACCGGTAATAAAGGAACGGCTGCGACCCCTGCCAAAGCGCCACCTAATTTTTTAAGCATGCCTCGCCGAGATGAGGACTGCGCCACTCCCCGAGCTTTCTGTTCAAAAAGACGATCGAGAAAAGACATCATGATTTAACCTCCACAAAGCGCTCGTCATCGAGCTGTTTCATATACTCTTGGATAGAGGCAACGCTGCGTTCTTTTGCCTCAAATAAGCTGTCTATGTGCTCTCGTGAGTTAACTATACCCATCGAAGCAACCTGCCTGTTCTCATCGATAAGTACCGCATACGGTAACTTAGAAACACCGTAGCTCTTACCAATCTGTTCACTAACAATATAGGGTTGTGAGATACCCTTACGGGAAGCGTATCCACGGTGGTCTTGATTATCACCGTCGCTGACAAATATCACATCAATCCAATCGCCTTCCGCCTTCGCCGCCGACAACAAGGTCGGGGTCAGCTCGTTACAGACCGGACAATCAGGTGACATAAAAAACAGTAACTGCGAGCGTTCAGTAGTGGCGCCAATCGAGACGCGTTCTTCCTCGATAGTTAGCGCCTCTAAAATAGGCGCCGCTTGACCAATCTCCAGTGTACGATTGACCATCAAAGCGCCAGCGGGAGCGACTCTCTCGTATAAAACCCCCACCTGACGGATCAAGGCATAATTGATGAACGCCATAACAATCAGGGCAAACCAGAGCGCGATATTGGATGCTAGTAACCAATCCATTAATGTACACCTCGGATTTTTTGCCGATTCACAATCAGTTGATCCGCGGCAAGATAACAGAGACATAGTAAAACGCCGAAAGCCACGCTCGTTCCCTCAATGGCAAGAGGACTTGATGCCGAGGTAGCGGCGCTTGCAACCCACAACATGGTCAACACCAGCGTTACATTGCGCAACACGATCTCAAAGCTGATACGCGTCTCCGAGCCGGCTCCACCACACCCACAGCGCATACTAGAACCACCCTCTCGAAGTCGTCTTGCCATAAGCACGGCGTAGACAGCAAACACCGATGCGGCAAATAACGCGCCCATTGCTCGGGTCACAGGGACAATAAGGGCTATGGCAATCAATACCTCAATGAATCCCAAACAGCGAATCAGCCCACGGCTCACTCTCCTGTGGACATACCCTGCGATAACGTCACTGTAGCGTTCCGGTTCGGACAATTTACCGTAACCTGCTTGCAGGTAAATGACACAGGCTAGATAGCTCAATGCAATGACAAATAGCGCCGTCAACACTTACTTAGCACCGTATATGAGCAAGGGTGTTTCCTGCCCAAAGCCCGTGATTTTGCGGATAAATTCGCCAGTCAAGCCGTCGTATAACTCAACGCTCATATCAACTGGGTTAGTGACTAAAACTTTGGGCTCCGGGCTTCGACTAACAGCGAAGCTAAGGCCCCACTCATTCAGTGGAATCCGAAGTACTCGGGCGCGAGCATCAGGATCGTATACCCAGATTTCAGAGCCACCGGCGTTGTGCATACCATCGACGCCATTAGCTTCAGGGTTCATCAGGAAGTAAATACGGCCCAAGTTATCTTCACCATCGATACCCACGCCAGAGGGTGCCCAGCCCTCCTCTCCAGCACCAAACAAAGGCCAGGGAGCCATAGGTTGAGCGACGCTACCCTGCAATGCCACGGGATGTACTAAACCGGCAAAACTGGGGAAATAGGCCATACTGCCTACACGTGCTGGACGCTCAAAAATAGGACTGTCGTCGGAGTCAAAAAACACCTCACTCCTCTCGCGAGAAAGCTCCATCCCATCAGCATCTAGGCCAACGGTCAGGAATCGACCGTCTGCGCACAGCGAGCTGAAGGTCATATCGCCGGATCCATAAATAAAACTGCAACCCGGGAGTGGGATCTCATTAAGAATTTCCCGCGAGTCCAAATCAACAATGGTGGCGGAGGTTGAAGGACTGAGATTAAATATTGCCAGCCAGCGATCTTGATTTAGCGCTTGTAAAGCAACGCGCTCGGGCATACCCATAAAGCGTTTTCCACCGGGTAAGAGCACCTCACCGACAGCGCTAAGATTTACCGTATCCCAAATGGTCAGAACATCAATACGATCGCCCCGCGTTCCTCGCGTATGGAAGGTATCGATGGACATGATTTCACCACGGGATGGCACTTGCAAAATATTGCCTATCATCGCGTTATTAAACAAACCCTGGACCTGCTCACCCAGCGTGTCCTTGCTGCTGTCAATAACATAGACCTTGCCGTCGGACATATGAAAAAACGCACTATCCTGAACCAAAAACCAGTCGTCTGGATAACGCTCTGGCAGTTGCTCAATGACGCCCGTCGGTTCCACCGGTAAGGGTGGAGGCAATGTGTCAGCGGTAACCCATGCGGCGCTGCTCGACAATAGTGTTGTCAGTACAAGACGATAGAACATTTTAGCTCCCCGTTACTATTAACCTTTTGCAACCTGCATAGTTTGGATGTTGGTATATTCAACCAAACCATAGCGACCAAATTCAACGCCAAGGCCCGATTGCTTCACACCGCCAAAAGGCGCGTCGGGCTGGATCATAGCGTGGTTATTCACCCATGCGGTTCCGCACTCAAGACGCGCGGCGAGCGCTTGTGCTCGTGGGATATCGGACGACCACACCGAACCGCCTAAACCGACAGACACCGCGTTCGCTCGTGCTAATGCGTCCTCAACATCTGAATATTTGATGACCGGTAATATAGGACCAAACGGCTCTTCCTGAACCAATCGACTTTGCTCTGGGATATCTTTCACAATCGTCACCGGGAAGAAATAGCCTGCACGATCTAAAGGTACACCACCGGTCATAAAGGTGGCTCCATCCGCTCTCGCAGCATCAGCCAACGCGCACACTTTGTCGAACTGCATTTTGTTCTGAATGGGGCCAAAGTCAGGACTTTCTGACGCAGGCCCAGTGGTCACACTGCCCGCGATAGCGGCTAGCGCGTCGCACATTTCATCATAAATATCCTCATGAACATATAAGCGCTTTAACGCCGCACAGGTTTGGCCGTTATTGATCATCGCAGTAGCAAATATTTTACCCGCTGCCTCCGCAACATTGGTATCAGGCAACACGATAGCGGCGTCGTTGCCACCTAGCTCGAGGGTCAGTCGCTTAAGATTCCCAGCTGCCGATGCCATAATCCGCTTGCCCGTCGCCGTTGATCCCGTAAACACAATTTTATCTATACCTTCATGGGCCGACATGCCCGCACCGATGTCACCCGAGCCTGTCACCACGTTGACCACACCGGGGGGTAGCAAATCACTAATAAGGTGCATCGCCTGCAATACGGTCAAAGGCGTGTACTCGGAGGGCTTGGCTACGATCGTACAACCGGCAAGTAGCCCTGGGATAATGTGCCAGCAAGTGATTAATAATGGATAATTCCAAGGTGTGATGGAGCCCACGACCCCGACCGGCTTGCGATGCACTTCAATACGCGCTTCATCATTATCCTGAATCACCTCAACCGGCAGATCGAGACTTGCGGTATATCGGATCCACGCTAGGCTTCCACCCAATTCAAACATGGCGCCCAAACCAGCGAAGCCCTCAATAGGCTTACCCTGCTCGGCGCTCAACGTCACCGCCAGCTCACCCAAGTTGGCTTCCAGACGATCCGCAATTTGAAGAATGATCGCCCGTCGATCATCCAGCGACTTAGCACTCCAAGCTGGCAGCGCGCTCCGAGCCGCAGTCACGGCTTCGTCTAACTGCTGAGTGGTCGCTTTGGGACACTGAGTTATGACCTCTTCGGTAGCGGGATTAAGCACAGGAAAGGTTTCTTCGGCACCGACAGCATGGCCATCAATAAGCATCTTCACTTCAGACATGGGATCCCCCTAAAGTACGTTCACTCTTGCATGAATAGGCAAGCTTGCTTAGCAGCATACCCATCTTTTTGTTATTTTCGCTAATCACTCACGAAAGCGTAACGCATTACTGATACTAGACGACTTCACTTTGTACGCATAGTAGCGAACCTAATCGCTAGATCCTTGACCGGATAGGCCAGCCGCTTGACCTATCGCACCACATTTGTCTCGACTAAGCGTTTGGCCCGAGCTCGGATCTAATCAATAGATCATGATAACTCTGACGGTCTACCTTGCCTCGCGCACTGCGATCGGCGATCGACACACCCATAATGACAAAAAACGCCAATGGCATCGTGAACAGTGCAGGGTAATTATAAGGAAACAAAGGCTCGGCATGCCCCAATATCGACACCCATACCTGTGGACCCAAAACAATCAGCACAATCGACGCGATAAAGCCCACCAGCGCGCCGATGATTGCGCCACGGGTTGTTAATCCACGCCAGTACAATGAAAGAAAAAGTATGGGGAATGTGACTGAAGCCGCCATAACCATCGGCATCACGGCTATAAACGCCACATTCTCGTTCTCAAAGGCGATACCTAACAGCACCGCGACAAGGCCAATGACGAACACCGCAATCCGAGTGATGCGTAACTCAGCCTTGGCGTCGGGCTTACCCTGTTTTAATACTTCCGCATAGAGATCATGCGAAATAGCGGCCGCGCCCGACACGGTAAGTCCGGCAACCACGGCCAGAATCGTCGCAAAACTCACTGCGGACATAAACCCTGTGAGTACATCACCACCAACCGCGCTGGCAATATGGATAGCCACCATATTGATACCACCGATAATATTACCGTCGGCATCAAAGAATTCAGGGTTGCCGTATAACAATGCAATACTGCCAAAACCAATGACAAGCAATACGATATAAAAATAGCCCATAAACAACGTGGCATAAAAGGCCGATAGTTTTGCCTGGCGCATATCGGGCACGGTGAATAAACGCATTAAAATATGTGGCAAACCCAGCGTTCCAAACAGCATAGAAACCTGAATCGTGGCAATTTGGATAGGATCTTTAAACACCACCCCGGGCGACAGAATTGCCTCACCCTGAGGGTGCCGCTCAACTGCCATATCAAGCAGTGTTGAAAAACTAAAGCCTGCCTGGGCCATAATAAGAATAGCCATAAAGGTTACGCCGCCAAGCAGCAGCGCCGCCTTAATGATTTGCACCCAAGTCGTTGCCAGCATGCCGCCAAAGGCCACATACGCCAATACTAAGGCGCTGACAATTGCCACGGCGTATTCATAAGGCAAACCAAACAATAGCTGAATGAGCTTTCCTGCACCCACCATTTGAGCAATTAGATACAGAATAACCACTGCGATAGTGCCCAGCGCAGCGACCAACCGTATTTGGTCTTTCGCGAGACGCTGAGATACAACGTCGACAAAGGTATAGCTACCCAAATTACGAACGCGTTTCGCAAAGAGAAACATGAGTACAGGCCAAGCGCCGAATGCCCCTAAAGATAAAATAAGCGCATCAAAGCCGGCGACAAACATCAGCCCGGTAATTCCGAGGAATGAAGCCGCAGACATGAAGTCGCCTGCGATCGCAGCGCCATTCTGTAAGCCCGTGATATTTCCACCCGCATTATAGAAAGAAGCGCTCGATGTCGTCGTGCGAGCTGCACGCCAAGTAATCAATAACGTTAAAACAACAAAGATTAAAAACATCACAATCGCGGTTGGATTCACGGCCTGTTGCTCGATATCACCATCGATAGAGCCCGCCGCCTGCGCCCATAACGGCAGCAATGACAATGACACAAGCGCCGCTATTATTTTTAAAAGCTGGCAAGGATGGCGCATTAATTTTGCTCCAGAGCTTTCTTAGTGATCGCTTTGTCGACCGCTAAAAATAGCACTTCGAGCGCGATAAAGGTGACCACCAGAATCACGAACATCAGTATTGAGCCACTAAGCGGACCATTACCGACAGGGCCGGTTAACGCCTTACCCCACGTAGTCCAATTCAAAGTGAACGAGAAATACAGGACAAGATGTATCGCCGTAAATAGCAAACGGCGGCGTGTCTTCGCCTGCACCTGCTCCAGTTTAGAATCGCTCATGAAATTCCTTTCTTATTAGTCATTATTGGCCAAAGAAGCTTTTCGCCTAGTTTACTCGCCCGCCCAACGCTGATCAAAATCTATCACAACACTGTCAGAGATCGGATGCGCCTGGCAGGTGAGTATCATACCGCTTGCGATTTCTTCACTGGTAAGACCGCGCTGAACATCCATCTCAACGTCACCCGCAACTAGTAACGCTTTACAGGTGGCGCATACCCCGCCTTTGCAGGCAAATGGCAAATCCAAACCCACGTTTATGCCCGCATCGAGTAAGTTCTCACCATCGGCGGCAATATCGACGACATTAGAGCGTCCATCGTTGACGATCGTCACGCTGCACATTTTACCTGCGTAAGCCTCAGAACGCGCATGATGACGCGCAACGCGCTGCTCTGCATCCGCAGCAGAACTGCCGAATAACTCATATTGGATGTGCTCCTCAGCGACACCAATACGTCGAAGTCCGCGCGAGACTTCAGAAATCATCGATTCCGGACCGCACAGCATAAATCGATCATAAGACTTGAGCTGGATGAGCTGTTCATTGAGCGCAGCACCCTTGTGATTATCAATTCTGCCGTTCAAGAGGTCTGAGCCTTGATCTTCTTGGCTGAGAATATTAATCCAGCAAAAGCGCTGCATAAATCGATTTTTCAGAAACGACAAGGTTTGACGGAACATAATCGAAGCGGTCCGCTGGTTGCCATAAAGCAGTGTTACGCGACTGCTGGGGTCACTCTCCAATACAGATTCAATATTGGATAGGATCGGCGTAATTCCAGATCCCGCGGCAATAAACAAATACTTATGAGCCTGCTGCTGGCTCAGGCTGACGCTGAAATGACCTTGTGGTGGCATAACGTCGATTTCGACACCAGGCTCAAAGACATCATTTGCGTAGTTAGAAAACTCACCGCCTTCAACGCGTTTAATAGCCACTTTTAAGGAATTGCGATGAGGCCCTACACAAATCGAATAAGATCGCGAGACTGATCGCCCATCGATGTCTGCGCGCAGCGTCAAATATTGACCGGGGTTAAATTGGAACGTTTCTTTAAGGTCATTGGGCACCTTAAAACCGACGCAAATCGCCTGATCAGTTTCCAGGGTTACGTCTGAAATTTTTAATTTATGAAAAGCACCTAGCGACATAATCAAATAGCCTTAAACAAATCAAATGGCTCACGACAGTCCTCACAGCGATAAAGTGCTTTGCAGGCTGTTGAGCCAAACTCACTGATAACGGCGACATTAGTGCTTGCGCATTGCGGACAACGCGCAATATCATCTTCGGGGGCGGCGACACCATATGCCGCCATTTTTTGACGCGCGACTGGCGTTAGCCAAGCGGTCGTCCAAGCCGGTGCAAGCTGTGTCTCTAGCACAACCCGATCGTAGCCTTCGGCAAGCAATGCTGCACGGGCATCTTCCTCCATAATATTCATTGCCGGACAGCCGATGTAAGTGGGCGTCATCACCAGGTGCACAATCTCATCCACGATTGAAATATTTTGTAAAACCCCCAGCTCATAGAGACTAATCACTGGGATTTCCGGGTCCATCACTGCGTCAAGAATCTGCCACAACTGCGGCGTTTCGGAATATTCGCGACGTCTACGCCGCTCAAGTTCTTCAACGGGTAGCAATGGAATGATCTGTGCTTCACTCATACTGACAAATCTCAATTACCAACGTAAACCTGGGTAAGCGCGCTGCATAAATTGCAACTCAGCCAGCAAATAACCTAACGATTCCGTGTGATAGCCGGTACGACCACCATTGACTGACCATGCCGTTGTTGGTACCTGTAACGTAGCCTCGCCAAGTGTTGTGCTCACCGTGCTCAGCCATTGCTCGCGCAATAATCGACTGTCTACTGCAACGCCCTCGCTAATCAGTGACTCCTCAAGCGCATCGACTTCAAATAATTCCGCCGTATAACCCCAGAGCTCGTCCAAAGCCTTCTGCATACGCTCATGACTTTCTGTCGTGCCATCGCCTAAACGCAACATCCATTCTCGGCCGCGACGCAGGTGATACGTCGTCTCTTTTCCGGCTTTTCCCGCAATAGCGGATAAACGCGCATCGGTACTATTTTTCAAGGCGCCAAAATAAGGGGATATATACGCATCATAAAGAAACTGACGCGCAATCGTGAAGGCAAAGTCGCCTCTAGGAAGCTCAACTAGCAGTAGATTAGTGAAATCACGCACATCACGTTGGAAAGCAAACGTATCCTCAGTGCAACCACCGCCGACTATCTCCGCGGCATACTGATAAAACATCCGAGCGCGACCGACGAAATCGAGGGCCACATTGGTCAAACCCAAGTCTTCCTCGAGAAAAGGTGCCCGGCTTGCCCACTCCGATACGCGATGGCCCATAATGAGAGAGTCATCTCCCAAACGCACAACGAAGCGCGCAGTATCCGACAACCCCTTCACAGACTATCAACCCCTTCTGGTAGTTCATACATCGCAGCATGACGATAGGGCTTGTCATCCAGCGGGTCATAAAAGCTCTCGCAGTCTGACTCTTGTGAGGCGGTGATATTCCTAGACGCTACTACCCAAATACTGACACCCTCACCGCGCCGCGTATAAACATCCCGCGCGTACTCGAGGGCCTGCTCGGGATCATCCGCATGAAGGCTTCCCACATGCTTGTGATCGAGACCGCGCCGGGATCGGATAAATACTTCATATAACTGTAGATGATCAGTCATTAACCTCGTCCTTTACCAATAGATCAGGCGACACTCGCCTGCTTTGTACGTCGCTTTGAAACGTATGCAGCCATCGCGTCACGAACCCAGGCCCCGTCTTCATGCGCTTGAACGTGATGTGCCAAACGTTGCCGGTTACAAATACCATTCCCCGAAATAACGCGCTCGAATTCCGCCCAATCTATTTCACCGAAGTCATAGTGATTGCGCGCTTCATTCCATTTTAGATCGGCATCTGGAACCTCGAGACCAATCGCATGGGACTGCTGCACGGCTTGATCGACGAACTGTTGACGTAAATCATCATTAGTACGACGTTTAATCTTCCACTTCATCGACTGTGCGGAATGCGCTGATTCAGCATCATGTGGACCGAACATCATCAATGCCGGCCACCACCAACGATTAATAGCGTCTTGAGCCATCGCTTTTTGCTCGTCAGACCCCTGCATCAATACCATCATGATGTTATAGCCTTGGCGTTGATGAAAACTCTCTTCCTTGCAAATGCGCACCATCGCTCGGGCGTAGGGGCCGTATGATGTATTTTGAAGCGATATTTGGTTAACAATCGCAGCGCTGTCTACTAGCCAGCCAATGGCACCAATGTCGGCCCATGTCAGCGACGGATAATTAAAAATTGACGCGTACTTGCTCGTGCCGTTATGCAGCCGATCAACCATTTCTTCTCGGGTAATGCCTAAGGTTTCCGCAGCGCTATATAGATACAGCCCGTGGCCCGCTTCATCTTGCACTTTGGCAAGTAAAATGGCTTTGCGCGCAAGTGTCGGTGCGCGGGTAATCCAGTTCCCCTCTGGCTGCTCTCCGATGATCTCTGAGTGCGCGTGCTGCGAGATTTGCCGAATAAGATTTTGGCGGTATTTTTCCGGCATCCAGTCTTTCGGCTCTACCTTTTCTTCTGCATCAATACGTGCCTGAAATTGCTCTTCATTAGGCAGTGCTACAACGTTATCTATCATGCTAAACCTCACTCACATTCATTCGTGATTTAAATACGCTCTATGATCAAGGCAATGCCCTGACCAACACCAATACACATGGTGCAGAGACCATAACGACCTCCACTCCGATTTAATTCGTACATCGCCGTTGTCACAAGTCGCGCACCGCTCATCCCCAATGGGTGCCCAAGTGAAATCGCGCCCCCATTCGGATTAATGTGTGCTGCGTCGTCGGCGAGTCCCAGTGCCCGCGTGACTGCTAGCCCTTGCGCGGCAAATGCTTCATTTAGCTCAACAACATCCATCTGATCGATGCTTAAGCCCGCTAATTTTAGTGCCTTCGTAGCCGCTTCAAAAGGTCCGAAACCCATAATGCGCGGTGCTAATCCACTCGTCACCATCGCTACAACGCGCGCCTTTGGCGTTAGACCATGCTGCTTAATAGCGTGCTCCGAAGCCAACAGCAGTGCACAAGCGCCATCGTTAACACTCGAAGCATTACCTGCGGTAACGGTGCCACCTTCTTTGAATGGAGTGGGCAATTTGGCCAGCGCCGCTAAAGAACTCTCTCGCCGGGGGCCTTCATCGTGCTCAACCACAACCGGGTCTCGCTTACGTTGCGTGATTGTCACCGATGTAATTTCATCAGCTAGGCGCCCGGCATCCTGTGCCGCGATCGCTTTTTGATGGGAGCGCAACGCAAACGCGTCTTGATCTTCACGGGAAATCGAAAACTGCGCTGCGACGTTCTCTGCAGTCTCAGGCATCGAATCGGTACCCCATTGTTTTTTGAACGCAGGATTAACAAATCGCCAGCCAATAGTGGTGTCATAAGTTTGAATATTTCGGTCGAAGGCAGTCGTGCTTTTTCCAACAACAAAAGGCGCCCTACTCATCGATTCGACGCCACCCGCCATCGCTAGATCGATCTCACCCGACTTGATCGCCCTCGCTGCGGAACCCACCGCATCCATACCCGAGCCACATAAGCGATTGAGCGTGACTGCGGGAACGATCTCGGGCAAGCCACCCAACAGTGCGCTCATACGCGCGACGTTGCGATTATCTTCACCAGCCTGATTCGCACAGCCGTACCAGAGATCATTCAATGCATCCCAATCGACCGATGTATTTCTCTGCATCAGTGCCCTGATCGGTATGGCACCTAAATCGTCGGTACGAATACTAGATAACGCACCCCCATAGCGACCGATCGGTGTTCGAATTGCATCACAAATAAATGCGGCGTTCATCACATCTCTTCCTCTGGAGAAATCGTTGTAAGCGTCCCGCCAATCGTTGCGGAATTACCTCGGAATTGAGCAATTATCTGGCCATCCTGATTCTTCACTACGGCGTCATAAATCCCGCTCCGCTTGCCCTGATGTACCATTGTCGAACAAGCAGTCAAGGTATCGCCCAGCTGGGCTGGGCGCAGAAAGTCTATACGTGCACCCGCGGCCACTGTCACCAAGTTTCGACTGTTGCAGGCGAACGCAAAAGCGCTGTCTGCCAGCGCAAAAATAAAGCCTCCGTGGCAAATATTATGACCATTCACCATGTCTTCTCGGACGGACATGCTAATTACAGCACGACCCTCCGCCACATCATCCAGCGTCATGCCCATACTCTGGGTCGCTCGATCATCAGCCCACATAGCGGCAGCGGCCGCTTTCGCGATTTGATCAGATGCTGTCATTAACGACCCTTATAATTTGGCGTTCTTTTCTCTAAAAATGCCGCCACCCCTTCAGCGTAATCTTCAGAAAATCCCGCTTTGCGCATCAGCGCTTCCTCGAGTGCCAACTGCTGATCGAGGGTGTTGGTCATAGAGGCATTGAACGCTTGCTTGGTAAAACCGAAACCCAGAGTCGGCTGCGTTGCTAAATGCTCGGCGAGCGCCATCACTGTCTCCAACAACACCTCATCGTCGACCACCTCCCAAATCAAGCCCCACTCTTTAGCTTGCTCCGCTGTAATCTTCGGCATCAACATGGCCATACCTTTAGCGCGAGCCATGCCCACTAGTCGTGGTAAATGCCATGAACCACCAGAGTCTGGGATCAATCCCAGCATAGCGAAAGACTCAACAAACTTTGCTGAGCGCGCTGCAAAAACCAAATCACAGCACAGCGCAATATTAGCCCCCGCCCCAGCCGCGACGCCGTTGACCGCACAAAGTACCGGCTTATTCATACCCGTAATTCGCTTTATAAGCGGGTTGTAAAACGCTTTGACCGACTCACCTAGGTCGACGCGTTGCCCGGGCGCAATATTGCGATCATTCAAATCCTGGCCAGCACAAAAACCCCTGCCCGCACCGGTGATTACCACCGCCCGCACGGCATCGGTTTCTGCTGCCTCGGTCAATACCTGGGCGACTTCTGCATGCATGTCCGCAGTCAAACTATTGAGGCTATCGGGCCGATTTAGCGTTAAACATGCAACCCCTTTATCAATCTGAAAAAGAATATTCTGGTATGTCATTAATCAGTCTTCCTTACGCGCAACAAGCGTCAAAATATCGTAAATGGCGACCAGTTCCTGATTTTGATTGGTCACCTCCACAGCCCACACCACCACACCGTTTGGCGTCTCATCACCTCTTCGCGCTTTCTTGATTTTCCTGCGGACTGTCAGCTTCACTTGAATTGTCGTACCTGCAGGCACCGGTTCAATAAATCGTAGGTTTTCAAGACCATAGTTAGCGATTACAGGTCCAGCCGCAGGATCGACGAACATCCCGGCTGCAGCAGAAATAATAAAATATCCGTGTGCGACACGCTGACCAAAAAACGAATCTTTCGCTGCAATCTCATCAAAGTGTGCATAAAAATGATCGCCACTTAAGCAACCAAAATTAACAATATCTGCCTCGGTGACTGTTCTTCGATGAGTAATAAGTGTTTCTCCAATTTTTAACTCTTCGAAGTATTTTTTAAATGGATGAACCTGATCTGAATAAACCCGAGCTCCTTCATGATACTCATTAGTGATCGCCATCAACGACGTCGGCGATCCTTGGAGTGCTGTTCGCTGCATGTAATGCTTTATCGCACGCGCGCCGCCCAGCTCCTCACCGCCACCGGCCCGACCAGGACCACCGTGAATCATATTCGCGAGAGGCGCGCCATGCCCGGTCGATTCCTTTGCGCAATCACGATTAAGGATCAGTATACGTCCATGCCAAGCACTTGCGCCTAGCACGAGCGCTCGCGCCTCGCCGTCATCATAGGTATAGACACTTGCCACAAGAGAGCCCTTGCCCATGCGCGCCAGTTCAACTGCATCGCCCAATGTGCTGTACGGCATAACCGTCGCCACGGGTCCAAATGCCTCGACGCTGTGAACCCGCTCTGCTGACATCGGATTATTGCAACGCAAAAGCGTTGCCGGATAAAAGGCACCGGCATTACTCGACAATCCTTCGAGCGCGATGCTTTCGTCGCCGCCAAAAACAATCTCGGCTTCGGTACAAAGCTCAGCGACCTTTTCACGTACGTCTTGCGCTTGCTCTTTACTCACAAGCGCACCTAATCGCACGTTGTCGAGGGCCGGATCACCCTGCGTCGCTTTTGCCAAACGTGCCGATATAGCATCAATCACCGCATCGATACTTTCCTCGGGAACAATCACACGACGAATAGCGGTACATTTTTGCCCCGCCTTGCCGGTCATCTCACGGACAACTTCTTTAATGAAAATCGTAAACTCTTCATCATCCGGGCGAACCGACTGCCCCAAAATGGCGCAATTGAGTGAGTCAGCCTCCATCGTGAAGGGAATGCTGTTAGCAATAATATTAGGATGACAGCGTAATGACTGGCCGGTGGTAGCCGAGCCGGTAAACGTGACCACGTCCTGCTCATTCAAGTGATTGAATAAATCGCCAGTCGCACCACAAATTAGCTGAATGGCACCCTCCGGCAATGCCCCGCATTTCACTATTTCTGCAACCACAGCATGTGTGAGATAGGCGGTTTGCGTTGCTGGTTTTACAATAACCGGCATGCCTGCAGCCAAACAGGGCGCCATTTTTTCTAACATCCCCCAAACGGGAAAGTTGTAGGCGTTAATGTGTACAGCTACGCCGACCTTGGGCGTTAAAATATGCCGACCAATAAAGGTGCCTTGGGGCGAAAGGCGCTCTAAAGGCCCTTCTACTAGGACCGCATCATTAGGGAACTCTCGATTCACTACCCCGGCATAACTAAACACCGTCCCAATACCGCCTTCAATATCAGGCCAAGCATCCGCTCTAGTGGTTCCTGTTTTAAAGGATATGTCATAAAACTGCTCTTTCTTTTCCATCAGATGCTTAGCGGTCGCTTTTAACGCCGCCGCTCGCTCATGAAAGGTCATCGCACGTAACTTACTGCCACCAACATCACGAGCGAATTGCACCGCAGTAGCCATATCGATTCCATCACTGGTAACCGCACACACGGTCTCACCCCGAACCGCGTCAACGACGGTCTTACCCTCGCCTGCACCTTCTATCCAGGATCCTGCGATATAGCTTGTTAGCTTCATAGAGCCTCCTTATCTTGTGGCCGTACTCACGAGCCGATATGATACACAAATAGTCATAAATCAGAAACAACTGTAATATTTTAATCGCCTGGCAGTCACGCTATGGTTACGGGACTAATTGGGTGCCGCCGGGTTCATGTTTTATCGGGCTTTAAGGGCCTTTAGAAATCAAAAGAATACATAATAGAGAGAAATTCATGGGTATCCGAGGCTTCGTACCACGTCACACCGTCTTGCTAACAATACTGACGATCTCTGGGCTCAGTGCCTGTAATAAAGCACCTGAGATGTCAGCAAGCACAACCAGCACACTCGCGATTACCGCCGAAGACGCTATCGAGCATTTCAAACCGGGTGCGGAAAACTTATCCCCTCATGCAAGCTTCATTACTTTATCCATCGTCGCACCCACAGGGCACGGTCCATTAGAGGGGCTAAGCCTAGGCATTAAGGACAACATACATGTCGCGGGTCTACCGAATACCGCTGGGACGGCGAGCTTAGACGCCTTTGTCCCGGAACTCGATGCCACCATCATCGCGCGATTACGCGCGGCAGGTGCGACGTTAGTGGGCAAAAATAATCTGCATGAATTAGCGTACGGCATCACCAGCAAAAACGCGGCTTATGGCACCGTGCAGAACGCCATCGACACGACCATGATTGCCGGCGGAAGCAGTGGTGGCACAGCCGTAGCCGTAGCGTTAAAGCTAGTCGATGCAGGTATTGGTACAGACACGGGTGGTTCAACACGAATCCCAGCGGCACTCAATGGCGTCGTTGGTTTTAGGCCTACGACGGGACGCTACCCTAATGACGGGATGACGCTGCTTTCAACAACACGGGATACCGCAGGGCCCATCGCAACGACCGTCGAACAAGTGGCTATTCTAGATGCGGTGATGGCCGATGAAGCCGATCTTACATTGACCCCAATTGAATTAACGAGCCTACGACTGGGTGTCCCCCGAGGCTACTTTTATGACAACTTGAGCCCCGCTGTGGCTCAGTCAATGGAAGCAACACTGCGCCAGCTTAGCGCCGCAGGCGTTGAACTGATCGAGGCTGATCTTGCGAATATCGCTGAACTCAATGGCGCTGTGAGCTTTCCGGTAGTGTTGTTCGAAAGTAATCAGCTCTTACGTGACTATCTTGCGCGCCATAGACCTGATCTGCCGATCGATCAGTTTGTCGACACTATTCTCAGTGCCGACGTCAGAGCCGTGGTCAAGGATGTACTCGCCGGCGTTATCGATGAAGGAACTTACCAACAGGCAATGGCTGTACATCGACCCGCCTTACAACAGCTATATCGCGACTACTTCGAGCAGCACAACGTGTCGGCTGTTATCTTTCCCACCACGCCGCTAACAGCACGGCCCATTGCGACCGAGCTTGGCACTGTTGAGCTCAATGGCGAACAGGTACCGACCTTTCCGACCTATATCCGAAACACTGATCCTAGCTCAAATGCGGGGATACCGAGTATCAGCCTACCCAGTAACACCTTACCAACCGGCCTGCCCATTGGGTTTGAGCTCGACGGAGCGGCCGGACAGGACCGTCAACTACTTGCCATCGCGCAAGCGATTGAATCGCTGCTCGCTAACAAATAGTGTGGGGCTGAGACAAAATAAACATTGAGGTCGATAACATGCCATCAGCAAAGGCTTGCGCGTGCAATTTTATGTGAATGGCTATCTCCCGGGTGATCCTCGAGACCACAATACCGAGATAACAAAAGCAAAGCCTGGCAACTCGCTGCCCACAGCGGTCGATGTACTGATCGTCGGATGTGGCCCTGCAGGCTTGATGCTGGCTGCACAATTGAGCGCTTTTTCAGACATTACAACCGGTATTGTTGATCAAAAGCCGGGGCCGCTAGCTGTCGGCCAGGCAGACGGAATTTCTGGGCGCTCACTGGAGATATTTCAGGCCTTAGGCTTCAGCGATCGCGTACTCCGTGAAGCCTATTTTCTCAAAGCGATCAGTTTTTGGCGGTCAGATTCACAGCACCCCGAAGGGATTGTAAGCGCTGAAAAAAAATCTGATGGGCGCAGCGCTTTTTCCGAATTTCCACATGTCGTTCTCAACCAAGCACGTGTACATGACTTTCTACTCGACGTGATGCACCAAGGTCCTGCCCAACTGACACCGCACTATGGCCGTCAGATGACGGCGCTATCTCATTCTCCGGACCTTGAGTCACCCTATCCTGTCACTGCGCTCTTTGAAAATGATGACTCCGTTTTAGAAACTGTGACTGCGCGATTCGTGGTCGGCTGCGATGGCGCCCGCAGCGCAGTTAGAGAGGCCATACAAGTGCCTCTTCATGGGGACTTTGCCAATAAAGCTTGGGGTGTGCTGGACCTACTGTTAATTACCGACTTCCCTGATATCCGTATCAAAACGATCGTTCAGTCGACTGAAGGCAATGTCCTTATCATTCCAAGAGAGGGCGGCCATTTGGTGCGCTTCTATGTCGAGCTCGATCAGCTCAAGACCGATGAACGCGTGAATGCGCTAGACGTCAGCGCAGATGACCTTATCGCCGTGATCAAACGTATCATGCAGCCTTATGCCATCACCGTTAAAGAAATAGTTTGGTGGTCGGTGTATGAAATAGGTCAGCGACTATGTGACGTCTTTGACAATCGTATGCACTCGCCACCTGATGGGCTGCCGCGGATACTCATTGCTGGAGATGCCTGTCATACGCACAGCCCAAAAGCTGGTCAGGGTATGAACGTCTCAATGCATGACAGCTTTAACCTGGGCTGGAAATTGGCGGCGGTTTTACGCGGTCAAAGCGCGCATCAACTTCTGCTGACTTATTCAGATGAGCGACGCGCCATAGCGCAAGAACTCATTGATTTTGACAAAGAGCTGGCGGCAATTTTTTCACGCTCGCCAGGACAGACAGGCTCATCGCAAAGCACATTGCAGCAATATTTGGTCAAAGCCGATGGGTATGTCTCGGGTACACAAGTGCGCTACCCACTCTCCACGATTGTAGGCAATGCGAGACGTCAGAATTTAGCCGAGGGTTATCCCGTGGGAGTGCGCTTTGCATCTGCCGATGTCATACGACTAGTCGATGCTTGCCCAGTACAGCTAGGACATGTGCTCGAGGCTGATGGCCGCTGGCGCATCATCGCCTTTGCCGACAGCCAACCCGCAACCCATGCTGAGTCGACCTTGCACAAACTAGCGCACTTTTTATCTGGCTCAGCCGCCTCTCCCATACGTCGGTGCACACCGATTGGTGCCGACTGGGATAGCGTCATAGAAACATTGTGTGTTTTACCGGTGGACTATTGTGCGCTAAATGTCACCGATTTACCCGATAGCCTCTGGCCTGCTAAAGGTCGCTACGGACTGCGTGACTATGAAAAAATATTTTGCGTGGATCCTAATCAGGATTCCATTTATGACCTCAGGGGAATCAGTAAAACCCAAGGCGCGTTACTGATTGTACGTCCCGATCAACACGTCGCAGAAGTTCTTGCACTAGACGACACAGCAGGCCTCATCACATTTTTCGACGCGGTGTTACTAGACGCCCATTGAGCATCGTGGGCGACCTCTGTGCTATGCCTTCAGGTTTAGTCTGGCACGCCAACATGTAGCTCGACCACCTCAACGGCAGCCGCTTTCACCGCTGCACGCTCAAAAGGTAGATCTTTGTATTCAAATCGATTGTAGAGATCGAGCTGGTCATCAGAGTGGCTAGCCGGCGAACCATCTGCACGCAAATGCCCCCCCTGTCCGGGCGGATTGACGTCCCGTGCGGTTATACCCGAGCCAGTAGCAACAAATACATTATTTTCCGTGCCACGATTCTGATAGGTCACAGAGCTCACACTATTCTCTGCACTCGCCTGTGGGACACCCCGAAAATTATAGGGCCGCCAAATCATCGGTGCCGCAGCGAGACGCCAACGACTCATTTGTGTGCTCTGGCGCATGCCAAGCTCTTCGATGGCATTTAAAAAGCTCTCTAAAACAACGACATCAACTGACTCGCCATTGAGAAAATCGTAGGCCGGACCTTGGCTAGTCTGCAGATCATCGACGTATTTAATAAACGCTCTTACCGCGACAGGCGTCCCCAATGACGCACCAAGCACGTTATTCGGATAATTCGTCGCTGCAAGCAGTGAAAAGGCTTCCTCGCCCACATCATCTAGGAACACGTTAATATTCAAGTGGCGTAAAAAGCTCTCCATCAAGGCATTTGCAGGCCCAAATTGCGCTTGTTCATCAGCCACCCAGCGATGATCCCATCGCTTTAGCAAGGCAAGGGCTTCCTGCGTTTGTGGCAGCACTGCAGCACGTGTCACAGCGCCTTCGAGTAGAGGCATGAGATAACGATAATTAACGTCTTCAAAACTGCTCCGAGTGTTGATGGCGACAATATCGGCTACCGAGCGGTTCTGTGCAGCGCGAACTTCATCTATCAAAATATGTGCACGATCAGCCCGCGCCCAGGTGTAAGGCCATAAATCTGAACTAATCCAGTCAGCCCTGGGTCGGTTGTTCCAATTCACGATGTACCCTTTGGGTGGATCAATCACCTTAGGATTATCGGAATAGGGTCTTAGACCCTGCCAGTCGTAGCGACCATCGCCTGGGGCCGGTAGTCGAGAATCATGTCCCAATGCCCTCAGTGGATATTTACCAGAATGCACGTACCCCAAGCGTCCGGTTTTATCCATGGTGTACATATTGATATTGGTTGATTTTTGCGCCAGGCGTTCTTGGGCTTCCTCGAGGGTTTTATCAGTAGCCAGCCATACCCATGCCAGCATATCTTGAACCGCCATACCCTCCCATGCACGCGCCCTTACCCAAGCGATACTTTCGTCAGGCTGATACGCTTGCACCATGCCCTGAGCTGCGCGTCGCGCGATGACCGTGATCGGATCGCCATCTCGAACTGCAACAACTTCCTCATGGGACTCGAAGTCTTTCCATGTACCCTTGTGCCGATATTGCTCTGGATTGTCGGGATTGAGCTCCAGCCAGAATTCATCGGTTTGATCCGAAATGCCTGCAGTACTGCCCCAGGCAATATGATTGTTATGCGCAAATAGTAAGCTCGGCAAAGCCAACAGCGTATTACCGACCACGTCAAAGTCGCCGCCGTGTAAACCAATCGCATAAACATAGCTCGGCACAGCGAAAGCGAATTGCGGGCCATTGACCAACGCGCCAGCAGCATCGCTAACATCGCTTAGTGCCCAGTAATTACTGGCAGGCGAAAACTCAGGATGAGACTCAAAACCCCGCGTGGCTAACTGCTGACGATACGCCTGCATCGCCTGCTGATTCGTCGTTAGTCCAGCGAAACCGCCAGCCGCGTCGAACACAATTCTGGCAACAGGTGCGGCGCCGTTTTCACCATCTAGATAGTCAGGCCGTTCAAGTGTTGCAATATCAATATCCTCCCCACGCGCAATAGTCGTTGGAGATGTTTGGTCTTTGAGCCATTTCACACCATTAAACAGATCCCATGCAGCGTCTTCACCGTGCCGCGCCTGCATCGCTTGAAGAAAATTGAGATTATCCCGCTCACTATTAAAATCGGCATAGCGGTGGGCGATAGAGCCAACATAAACACTGGCGACGTCAAATGCATCCCACCGGGACGGTAAAAAATCGAAGTCGTAAAAAGGTTTTGGCAAACCATTCTCAAACGCATCTGTACTACGGAGCTCATCGATATACGCATTGAAACCAGCCGCATAGCCTTCGAGAATATCTAAGTCTCGACGACCCAAATTACTCACTTGCTGGTGAACTAATTGATGATCGTACTGCGTGCGAAGCTTGATATCGAGATCGAGGTAATCCCGTCCGAGGACTTGTGCAACACGCCCCTGGGCGGTGCGCTTTAGCATCTCCATCTGAAAGAGCCTATCCCGTGCGACGGAGTAACCATAGCCGAAATAGACACCATAATTACTGTCTGCAAACACCTGCGGCACACCATAACGATCACGATAAATAGTGACATCAACTGATTTACTGCCATCGCTTACCGGCAATCGCAACGTTTGGTCGACCGTTAACGTTACTTGGTTTTTTGGGGCCTCATAACTACATGCTGCTATGGACAGCATCACTGCCGCTAGTAACGTCGCTCGAATTATCATCAACACAATCCTTAAGCAAATGGAGTCGAAATATCGGGATACAACCTTGTCTACATAAAAACAAAAAAAAGGGCGTTTAACCGCCCCTTTTTTGTCGATGCTTGGTTAACGAAACCCTTAGAAGCTCAGTGTGCCAGTGAGACCAAAGGTTCTTGGTGCTCCCCAAACGCCAATACCACCAGGACCAATCACATACATATGTGAAATATAGTCTTCTTCGGTTAGGTTTTTACCCCAAAGCGCCAGCTCCATGCTGCCATCGGTGCTGGTCCATGCTAAGCGTGCATCAAGCAAGTCTCGCTCATCGACCTTGATTCGATCGTCGACATAGTCACGACGCGCTTCATCCTCATGGCTCAGTGTTACACTGGCTGAGATATCGCCAAAGGACATACTCTGATTATAACTCGCACGGATGTTGTAAGTGAGTTCAGGTGCGCCCACCAGCTGCTTTCCAGATTGGTCACCGCCGTTGATGATCAAATCATTGCCTTCAGAATCGAGGTAGGCAATAAAGCCATTGATCTTGAAAGAATCCGTTAAGAACAATGTCGACTCAAGCTCAAAGCCTTGAATGTCAGCAGAACCCAAATTGGTCGTCACAAAAGTACCAAACTCAGAACCGGGTACAGGGCCGAAACGCACCACTTGCAAGTCTTCATAATCCATATAGAAGGCAGTAGCGTTAATACGCAACGAATCCGTAAGATCTGACTTTAGACCAACCTCATAGTTGTAAGCGGTCTCTTGGTCCACCGGGTCCGAAGCGACAGCCTCTACGCCTTGTGAGCCGGCAAATCCGCCACTTTTGAAGCCCTTCGCCCAACTGGCATAGACCATCGTGGTGTCGGACATAGCGTATTTAATCGATAACTTAGGCGACACATCTGACCAGCTATCGTCTGGATTTACTTCGAATGTCTCAGCAATAATGCTCAAGCCCGAGGCGCCTACACCACCACAGGGTGCCCAATTTTCAAATTTCGTTCCAGCCAAGGAAGGGTCACCAGCTGCCACCATGCCGCAATTTACTGAGGTTGCGTTGTAATCTTTTTTATCCTGCGTGTAGCGTAAACCGGCGGTTAAGGTCAGTCGGTCCGTCAGCTCGTAGTTACCCTGAGCAAAGACGGCAAAACTGGTGGTTTCGTTCGCTGTTGCCGCATAGTCATTACCAAAAATAGATTGGCTACCAACGTCAGTGATTCGGAAACCGTCATATTGACCTGCAGCGGTTGTGCGAAATACCTCTTTTCTGTCTGTATCTTCCATAAACAGATAAACACCCGCGGTATAGCTTAATGGCCCCTCAACATTAGACGTCCATCGGAACTCCTGAGAGAAGGTATCAACGCTTTCATTAATATCATCAATCACTTCGTCAAAGGGTGCACCCAGAGCTCCCAAACCGGCACCGACTGATTGCATTTGCCAGCTGGTATCAACCGTTCTAAAGGCCGTAATACTGGTCAGGGTCCCAGAGTCGAACTGAATGTCACCTTGTAAAGACGCGCCGCCCATTTCACGTTCCGAGTATCCATCATAGGGCGAGGCATTTTTCCGGGGGGTTCCACGCGCACCGCCACGAACGCCATTCGCTTCAAGGATAGCCTGAAGGGGTGCGTTGTCTACGATTGGTGTTCGGCCCATGTCGGCCCGTTCATCCTCTGCATAATCGGCAGACAATAGCCATTCGCTATTGTCTCCAGTCCATAGCAATTGACCGCGCAGACTCATGGTGTCTTCGTCCTGGAGCTCGGTGCCCAGCACGACATTATCAACATAGCCGTCATGCTGACGCGAACTGGCGACCAATTTACCGCTGACACCATCACCCAGCGGACCTGTTACATAGCCTTGGGCACGAATCGTGCCCTCATTACCCGCAGTCAGCGCTACTTTTCCCTCGAATTCATCAGATGGTTTCCTGGTTTTAATCACCACCGCTCCACCAATAGCATTACGACCAAACAAAGTACCCTGTGGGCCTCGAACCACCTCAACACGCTCTAGGTCAAACATTTCAAAGTTGTTACCCGCGCCTCGACCGATATAGACACCATCAAGAAAAATTGCGATGGAATTATCTAGTCCAGCGCCATCATCGGCGGAGCCGATACCACGCATAACCGGAATAGTTTGGCCGGGTGCAAATTCAGTAAAACTAAAGTTTGGTGTGTTAACCGAGATGCCTGTTAAATCGAAGATATCTTCGTCCGCCATCAAGTCTCCACTTAAAGCAGTCACAGCAATGGGGATTTCTTGCAAACTTTCCTCGCGATAGGTCGAAGTCACGATCACCTCTTCCAGCTGACTCTGCTGGGCCGCTGCGATTGAAGCAGGCAGCAGCGTCAACGACGTGATGCCCGCCAAAGAGGCTAAAGCTGCTCGACAGGCGAGCGTTAAGGGCTTTTTGTCTATTTTCATGTGGTGCTCCTTTGAGTGGAAAATCTCTCTCGTGCAAACTGATTCGAGCTACTGCTCCCTTATAGCGCAGTCGCACAATGCCGAGGCTGCAATAAGTTTAACACGTTACATATTATGGCATCCACGCGCAACCGATAAGACTGACGATTTTTATGCTTGTGATTGTATTGGTTGCCATCTTTCTAGAATAAGCCTTGCCAACTTTCCCTATTGACGTCGATCAATCACTCGCTTTGCCTTACCCTCAGAGCGGGCGATTGCCCCCACGCTATGGACTCTTACTGAACAACTGATACCAATGAGTGATTTGATCAGTTGTTTCAATTCACCAGCCGCCAATTCGGCGGTTTCGGGGCTTACCCCTTCCCTAGGTTCGATATGAACAATGACTGAGTCCAGATTACCGGCTTTAAATAGCTCTATTTGGTAGTGCGGCGACAGTGGCGCCAATGTGAGTAATTGCTCTTCAATTTGCGAGGGAAACACATTGACTCCCCGAATAATGAGCATGTCATCAGAGCGTCCCGTTATCTTTGCCATGCGACGCATAACACAACTCGACCCAGACAGTAGGCGTGTCAGATCTCGCGTGCGATAGCGGATAACCGGGAATGCACGCTTGGTGAGACTGGTAAATACCAGCTCACCTTCGGCATCATCGGGTAGCACTTCACCGGTTTCGGGGTCGATCACCTCTGGATAAAAATGATCTTCCCAAATTGTTGGCCCATCTTTCGTCTCGACAAACTCTTGTGCCACCCCCGGCCCCATAACCTCAGAGAGACCGTAAATGTCGGTCGCATCAATCTGTAGCCTCGTTTCGATTGCACGGCGCATCGCATCGGTCCAAGGCTCAGCGCCAAAAATACCGGTGCGTAATTTTAATGATGCAGGATCAATACCTTGCCGATCAATTTCATCTGCAATATTCAGCATATAAGACGGCGTAACCATAATAATGTCTGTCTCAAAATCTCTTAATAGCTGCACTTGCTTCTCGGTTTGTCCGCCGGACATGGGAATGACCGTACAACCTAATTTTTCCGCACCGTAATGCGCGCCTAAACCGCCGGTGAACAAACCGTAGCCATAGGCAACCTGAACCCGATCGCCCGGTCTGCCCCCCGCGGCTTCGATTGAGCGCGCGACACAGGTCGCCCAATGGTCAATGTCCTCGCGCGTATAACCGACCACTGTCGGCTGTCCCGTGGTACCGCTCGAGGCATGAATTCGAACGACTTGATCCATTGGCGTGGAGAATAGACCAAACGGGTAACTGTCACGGAGGTCGCTCTTACTCGTAAAAGGGAATTTGGCGATATCTCCCAAGCTTTTTAAATCTGCAGGATGAACACCGGCGGCATCAAATTTGGCGTGGTAAACAGGCGAGCTAACATAGACGTGTTCAATTGTCGCACGCATCCGACTCAGCTGAAGGGACTCGAGCTGATCTTTGGATACCTGCCTCACTTTCGATAATGAGGAAAAAAAGTCGTCTGTCACATCCGTTACCGTTTAAATGTTAACTACCGATCGTCACTTGAAGTAAAACAGATTATGATCAAAGATCAACAATTTTGTATCAAGTCAATCCCTTTACCTTAGCGGGAACCCGACTGGAGCATTGCAATGAGTATTGATCGGCCCCTAGGCGACGTTATTGCGGCGTTTGGCGAACGACAGCCAATGCGTGCGAAATCTCTCATCGTGACCTTTTTCGGCGATGTGGTTTCCCAGCATGGGCGTCAAATATGGCTAGGAAGTATCGCAGCTGCACTTGAGGGGCTGGGTGTCAATGATCGACTTGTGAGGACATCAGTTTTCCGACTTGTCAAAGAAGGCTGGCTTGACGTGGAACGCGCAGGCCGACGCAGTTTTTATCGCTTTACCGATACTGGAGGGCAGGAGTACCAGCGCGCAGCGAATCGAATTTACAGCAGCGATGGCGAGTTTTGGCGCGGTGGTTGGCAGCTATTACTACTGGTCGACATCCCCGAAAATCGCCGTGATGCGGTGCGACGAAGTCTCAATTGGCTTGGATTTCGTGCGCTCACGCCTGGCACCTATGCGCGTCCCGGAGGCGATGAGCATGCAATTCAAGATCTTCTAGATGAATTTGATTTAAGCGAAGGTGTCATTTTGATGAATGCATCAACGTCGACAATGACGCTCAAAAAGCAGTTGCGTAAAACAGTACGTGACAGCTGGGAGCTCGATCAGCTTGCGCAGCAATACAACGACTTTCTAAAGCGCTTCAAGCCCCTGCGGACCGCCTTGGATAAAGGCAAAACGCCGACGCCAAAAGAGGCATTTTGGGCCAGACTCCTATTAGCTCACGACTACCGTCGGATACTTTTGCGGGATACATCGCTGCCAGAGGATTTGTTGCCAAATCGCTGGCAGGGTACGTTGGCGCGACAATTAGTCGCTGGGCTCTACCGCGACTTTGCCAGCCCCTCCCTGACTTTTATCGAAAACGAACTCCAGTCCGAGCAAGGTCCATTACCGCCACCATCCGCCGCTTTTTTCCAGCGATTTGGCGGCTTTACTAGAACGCCATAATCCACCTGTACGCCCTCTGACGTCGTACATACCGTGACGCCTCATCACCATGCTGACCGTTAACTATCCGGTCGCGCTACTGGCATTGATAGGCGACTAGACGCCAATGCCGCCAGCGGAGGGTTTCGCACCTACTCAGCGATGGCAGTTGTCCCGCAACTGCTGGGTCATGTTGGCGTCGGCGGTAGGATCATCTACCACCCCGTTACTTAGCACGCCAATCGCTGGGCAGCTGACCTCAACCACATCGCCAGGCGCAAGATATTTAGGCGGATCAAAGCGAGCACCTGCGCCGTTAGGCGTACCCGTTGAGATGATATCGCCTGGTCTCAGGGTATAAAAAATAGAGAGGTAACTGATAATGTAATCAAAGGGAAACATTAGGTTCGCCGTCGTATCACTTTGACGAACCTCGCCATTGACCTTGGTCTCAATAGACATCGCTGTATGGTCTGCAACGGCGTCCGCTGTCACCATCCATGGCCCAATACTGCCCGAACAGGGGAAGTTCTTGCCCTGGGTGACATTGAACTTTGCATGACGAACCCAGTCCCGAATGGTCCCCTCGTTCATGAGGGTATAACCCGCGACATAGTTCATGGCCTCCCCCTGAGGTATTCGATGACCTTCCTTGCCGATGATCATCACTATCTCGCCCTCGTAATCCAGTTGCGGGCTTTCAGGTGGACGCCATAAATCTTGCTGCGCACCCGTAAACGACTCATATCCTCGCATAAAGAGACTGGGCCATTCAGGGTCGGGGCTGCTGTCCTTATATTCAGCATTCCTATTCGCGTAATTAACACCAATGCAGATGATTTTCTCGGGTCGAACAACCGGCGGCTGAAGGGTCACTTCACTCAAGGCGAAGTCCGCACTCGCGCCGGCAATTTGGGCGGTTAATAGTGAGACGTTAAAGCCGCTCTGTAGCTCTTCCCATACTGAGCTGCCTCGACGAGCGCCTATGTCGATAATGCCGCCATTGGTCACAACGCCCCAAGAGGCCTGTCCATTATGTTCAAAGCTAACTATGTTTAAGGTCATGACTAAATCACCGCATTGGTAATGGGTGCACTGGGCGTTGGAAAAGTCTTACGCTCTTTGGCTATAGCGTCGAACCAGACCCGCCGAAATTGAGCCAACGCGTTATCACTGGCCAAACCCCTTGGCTGAAAATCACCAAAGTTCTCCAACAGTTTTTGCTGTTCCTCAATGATGACTTTATCCTCATAAAATCCAACATACATCTCGTCGCGCAATGTTTCCCCAACGACATCGTCATTCTTGCTGAAATTGCGCAAATACTCCCAAAAGAAGTGGGTGCTATTGCGGGTCTCAGGTGTCATATATTGGCAGTTTCGGAACTCCAGCAACTCGGGAGTCTTTGCGGCACTATCCCAGTTAACTGGCCCAAATTGGGTATCCATTAAAAACACACCCGGTGTGTACATTCGCACGAAGTTTCGACGATCGACAATTGCATCCTTATTCCAGGGTGTAATTGCTAATAAATACGGTGGCTGCGGACTCGCTCGGTGCCAACGCTCAAACTCAAATCCATTATCCAACTTGGTCACCGCCTGCGCTGAATCGGTGGCATAGTCCTCCGAACCCCCTAATGTGTTCGTATGAACAAACGCGAGGTGGGAAAAGTCTGCGAGGTTATCGACGATCAGCATCCAATTGGCGTCGTAGTGCAAATAGCAGCGATTGGGTAAACCACACCAGCTGGGATCCTCCAGCGGCTCAAAGTGAGTAATATCTCCCGGGTCAGCCTTGTCAGGCTCGCCCATCCAAATCCATAACATGCCACCGCGATCGACAATCGGGTAACTGTGCACTCGATGATTAGGACTGATGCGCACCTGGCCGGGAATTTCGACGACGGCGCCGGACGCATCATATTTCATACCGTGGTACATACAGCGAATACAGTTGCCTTCAATACGCCCCATCGATAAAGGCCCCGCGCGATGACAGCAGCGATTATCAAGGGCAACATAATCCCCGTCCTCAGTACGAAATATAACGATAGGTTTTTCCAGATAAGTTCGCGACAGCGGCTTACCATCCTCAATTTCCCCTACCCATCCGGCTGCATACCAGCAATTGTACAAAAACCATTCATTGGCTGTGCGTATCAAGAACCCTCTCCCTATCGACTATACATTGAACGCCAAACCATTCTGCGGCGCATCTGCATTTATTTAACGTGTTACGCTTTTACCAAATATACCATCAAACGTCCAGCGAATGGCGCGAATCAACGTAGCTGAATGAGTGGCGAATCGACATTGAAACGCTCTGGCTGGTTATCCAATATACCGACCTTTCCTCTGTCGTTTGATCTGATTAATAGTGCACAATCTCCAATTATTCGTTGAACCAAAACCGGGCGGAAATATGGATAAAGGGGGTGGGCACATGTACGCGCCAAAACTACTGTATCCGCCTTTTTCTAGCCCCATAAGGCCAACCCATCTAGTAACGGATGTCAGATGATCCACACCATAACAACCGTCAAAGATACTGCTGACAGCACCGTCCCCGCCACTTGGATTTTGGCGCCTAGCATTTGAGTGCCATAGGGAGCAGCGATTCCCGGTAATATAGAAAAACAGGGCGGCGCGCAAAATAAAATAAGGCATGTCCGTGCAACGTCGTTTAATAGCGGGAACAACGCAATGGCAGTTATCGCCAGTGCAGGGCCACCGATTAATCGCACGCCGACACTGCTGAGCACATGCGCAAACTGCACCTTTGGCGGCGGCGCTGCAGTCAAGTTTCCGATAACATTGCCCCCGGCAGCCACCAATGACGCGCCCACGTAGAAAAGCGCCATTCCGGTCACCGCGCTTGCCAGTAATTCAAAACTTGAAACCACGATACCAGGCAACGTCATGCCGGTGAGTGAGCAAGCGAGGCCCACCAACACCGCCAGTATAATCGGATTGCCCAGCACCCGCTTCCCGACTTTTTGAAACCGAGAGAACGTTAACTGGCCTTGATGACTCGATGCTTCAAAAGCCAACAATGCCAAGGGAAGCAGAATTGCATTCTCGATCAACACGACCGCGACAAAAAATGGCAAGCTAGCATCGCCAAACACCTGATGAACCAGTGGAAAGCCAATGATGATGTTGTTGGGAATACCAACGGCCAAGGCCATAGTGGCTGCCTCCTCGAGGCTGCCTCCCAGTACAAAGCGCGCAACTAACCACATGAACACCGCCAAGATAAGGGCGATGACTAAATAAAAGCGCAAAAATCGATTATCAATCACTTCTGTAATCGACAGGCCAGAAAGCGATAAGATCAGTACCGCGGGTATAGCGACAGTAGTCAAAAAACGGCCCAAGCCCACAATCTGATCTGGCGTAAAAATCTGGATTTTTGCAGCGCTATAGCCCAGCAGCGCCGTCATCAAAAGCGGGCCTATAATGACAAAAATATCAAACATAAGAATTCTCAATCCTATCTGCTGTGCGTGGACGCAACTATAGTTAACATGTTACCTTTATTGCTATCGAGTCATTGTTTCACGTCGACATCAAGGAAAAAACCATGTCAGATATCCCCGCTTTTGATGACAATATGCTGCGCGCCAAAAGCTATCTATCCCGTTTTGCACAGCAGACCACGAGCCACTACATTAACGGCGTGTGGACGCCGATCGATGGGCTCGAAACTTATGACAATATAGCGCCATCTGACAATTTAAGTCTCGGAAAAGTCGTTGCCGGAAGCGCAACTGATATGGATCGTGCCTGCGAGGCAGCCGATGCTGCTTTTGAGAGCTGGAGTGAAATGCCAGGCAGCGCGCGGAAAAAATTACTCCATCATTTTGCCGACCTTATTGAAAAGCGCGCAGACGAAATTGCTTTAGTTGAGTCCACCGACTGTGGGCAGCCTATTAGATTCATGAAACAAGCCGCCATCCGTGGCGCCGCTAATTTCCGCTTCTTCGCGGACAAAGCGCCCGAGGCCCGAAATGGACTCTCACTCTTTCAAGAGGATCACACCAACTATACGGTCCGCAGCCCCATTGGCCCCGTGGGTATTATCACACCTTGGAACACGCCTTTTATGCTCTCAACCTGGAAAATCGCGCCAGCGTTAGCGGCCGGTTGCACGGTGGTACATAAGCCCGCAGAACTGACCCCATTATCGGCCACGTTGCTCGCCGAAATAAGTCAGGAAGCGGGAATTCCCGCTGGCGTCTGGAATATGGTGCACGGCTTTGGAGAAACGGTTGGGCGGCGTCTCACCGAGCACAAAGCTATTAAAGCCGTTGCGCTAGTAGGGGAAACAGCCACGGGCAGCCACATCATGCGTCAAGGCGCAGATACGCTAAAGCGTGTCCACTTTGAGCTCGGTGGTAAGAATCCTGTCATTGTCTTTGACGATGCTGACTTCGAGCGCGCATTAGACGCGGTAGTCTTTATGATCTACAGCTTAAATGGCCAGCGCTGCACCTCGAGCTCACGTCTACTCATTCACAACACTATTAAGGAAAAATTCCTTGCCGCCGTACAGGCCCGAGTCGAGAAACTGCACGTGGGTCACCCGCTAGATCCAAGTACTGAAGTGGGACCGCTGGTGCACCAGGATCACTTCAACAAAGTGCTCAGTTACTTCACTATCGCAGCGCAAGACGGTGCAACCGTCGCAGCCGGTGGATATCGTCGGAAGGATTTAGGTGATGGCAACTATCTGGCCCCAACCTTATTTACCCATGCCAACAACAGTATGCGCATTGCCCGGGAGGAGATTTTTGGTCCGGTGCTGACCGCCATTGGCTTTGACACCGAGGCGGAAGCCATTGCGATTGCCAACGATACAGACTACGGGCTTTCGGGCTATATTTGGACGCAAGATACAGGCCGCGCTATGCGGATGGCTCAGAAAGTACAAGCGGGTATGCTCTGGGTTAACTCTGAGAATAACCGTAACTTACCTTCGCCATTTGGCGGCATGAAAATGAGCGGTATTGGCCGAGATGGCGGTGACTATAGCTTTGATTTTTACATGGAAACAAAAAATGTTTGCATCGCCCACGACACTCACAAGGTCCCGGTTCTCGGGCGCTAACTAGGAGAAATGATAATGGGAGAGATTGCATTAGCAGCGAAAATTACCCACGTTCCTTCGATGTACTTATCGGAAATGGACGGCCCCCACAAAGGATGTCGTGATGCAGCCATTGCGGGACACCAAGAAATTTCACGTCGGGCCCGTGAGCTCGGCGTCGACACCATTGTGGTGTTTGATACCCACTGGTTGGTTAACTCGGGGTATCACATTAATAATGCATCCCACTTTAAAGACATATACACCAGCAACGAATTGCCCCACTTTATTAAAAACATGCCCTATGAGTACGATGGCAACCGGCCATTGGGTGAATTAATCGCCACGGCGGCAGTGGATGCCGGGATTAATGCCCGCGCACATTCCGACACGACGTTAGCGCTTGAGTACGGCACACTAGTCCCTATGCGTTACATGAACGAAGACCGCCATTTCAAGGTCGTATCGATCTCTGCAAACTGCGCTGTGCACGATTTAAATGACAGCGGGAAGTTAGGTCGCGCTGTGCGCAATGCAGTCGAGCAGCATTATGATGGTAAAGTCGCCGTGCTCGCTTCGGGATCGATGTCACACCGCTTTGCACAGAACGGCGTGTCCCAGGACTATTTGCATAAAGTATGGTCACCTATGTTAGAACGCATGGATCATGAGGTGGTTCGTATGTGGGAGCGCGGAGACTGGGTAGAATTCATTGAGATGCTTCCTGAGTATTCCGACAAATGCCATGGCGAAGGCTTCATGCATGATACAGCTATGCTTTTAGGGGTTATGGGCTGGGATCACTATCGGGGCAAGGTCGAGGTGGTTACCCCCTACTTTGGCAGCTCAGGCACCGGTCAAATCAACGCCATTTTCCCACTGCAATAACCGCCTTGATTCCCAGAGAACAACTGCTATGCCACATCTAATTGTAGAATATGCCAATAACCTCACCGAGGAAGATATTAATATTCCCGTCTTACTCAAATCACTTTGCGATACCGCAGTGGCAACAGGTTTGTTTCCGGAGACAGGTTTGAGGGCGCGCGCATATCGCGCTGATCATCAATATGTTGGCACGGGCAACCCAGATAACAGCTTCGTCCATGTCGCGATGAATGTAGGTAAAGGACGCGAACTTTTAGAACGACAAAATGCCGGACAACGGCTCTTTGATACGCTCAAAGAACACATGGCTCCCCTCATGACACAGCAAAAAATTGCGCTGTCTTTTGAAATGCGTGAACTGGCAGAAGTTAAATTCAACTACAAAAATACCTGAGGTCAAAATGCTAACTGATGTCGCCGTAAGGGCTGCTGCCGACGCGCTCTACAATGCCGAAAAAGATCGTCAGCAAATATCTCCCATTACGCTGACATATCCTGACATGGACATGGATGACGCCTACCGAGTGCAGCGCGCATGGGTTGATCGAAAAATTGCCGATGGCGACAAAATAAGCGGTTACAAAATTGGACTAACATCTCGTGCAATGCAGATGGCTATGAATATCAATACACCCGACTTTGGTATCTTGCTCGACAGCATGCACTTCGCCAACAATGCCACTATTCCTTGTGCAGATTTCCTAGATCCAAGAATTGAAGTCGAGTTGGGTTTTGTTATGAAAAAACGCCTTTTTGGCGACAATATCACCATTGAACAAGTCCTGGATGCGACCGATTATGTCGTCCCTTCATTGGAGCTAATCGCTGCGCGAAGCTCCCGGAGCGACCCGAAAACGGGGTACACCCGAACCGTTTTTGACACCATCTCCGACAATGCCGCTAACGCCGGTTATATCGTGGGTGATCAGCGTTTTGCACCTAATGAAATAGATCTGCGTTGGGCCGGCGCCATTCTTTATCTAAACGGTGAAGTTGAGGAAACCGGTCTCGCAGCGGGTGTGCAAGACCATCCCGCTAAAGGTATCTGCTGGGTATGCAAACGATTTGCTCCGCACGGCGTGGCAATAGAGCCCGGTCAATTTGTTTTAAGTGGGTCTTTCACGCGTCCAGTGACGGTCTATCCAGGGGATTTACTTACCTGCGACTATGGCGCCTTGGGCACTATCAATGTGACATTTACTTAAAGGCTTCGTTCAAGGACTATCATCATGGAATTACCTAAGAACGCGTTTTTACTCGCACTTCAAGAAAAACGAACCTTATATGGTTGCTGGCTTGGCCTGCCCGATCCGACTGTTGCTGAAATTGCCGCGACAGCAGGCTGGGACTGGCTGCTCATTGACCATGAACACGCCCCTTTTGAACTATCAGGTGTCCTGTCACATCTACGAACAATTGCGCCCTATCCTGTTGCCCCGCTAGTACGGCCAGTCAATGATGATCCATCCCTACTGAAGAAATTCCTAGAAATGGGCGTTCAAACCTTTGTCATCCCAATGATCGACACCGCCGAGCAAGCCGCGGCATGCGCAGCCGCGGTGTACTATCCACCCAAAGGCCTGCGCGGTGTGGGAACATCGCTGGCGCGCGCAGCCAGATGGAACCAGGTACCAGATTATGTTCATCACGCCAATGATGAAATTTGCCTCATTGTGCAGGCTGAGACGGTAACTGCACTAGAAAACCTAGATGCCATTTTAGCGGTGCCTGGTGTGCACGGTGTTTTTATTGGACCTTCAGACCTCGCTGCTTCCATGGGCAAAATCGGGCAAAGTAATGATTCGTCGCTAGAAACAGCAATTCTAGACAGCATCATTAAAATTAAAGCCGCGGGTAAAGTCGCCGGCATACTCACGTTAAACGAAGCAATGATCGAAAAGTGCGCGCGTGCGGGCGCCGACTTCATCGGCGTAGCAGTAGATACCCTATTACTGGGTGATGCGATGCGAGCTGGCGCCGCTGCGCGCAAATAAGGACGTATTTGCCTTAATCAAAATAGGCGTTTACGGTATTATTTATAACTGTTTCACGGTCGGGTCAATTCGGTGGTTGCGCAACAGCACGCGTTGATTAATATCTCAAATACCCAAATGATTATAAATAGATGACTTGACTGAATTCGGCAGCCACACTCTGCTGATTAATTCATTGCCAAGATCAAATCTGGAGAGTATCGCGATGACAAAGAAACACCGAATGAAGATGTATGCAACCTCGGTCTTGTGGTTATTCAATATTTTGTTTTCCCCGTCGCAGGCACTTAGTGCAGATTATGGTGAGAATGTATCGGCGGGTGGATATATCTCGACTAATGGTATCGAGATGTACTACGAGATTTACGGCGAGGGGGATCCGTTAGTACTGATCCACGGCAGTGGGCAAAGCATCAAGGACATGAGCCACCAGATTGATGGCTTTAAAGATCGTTATCAAGTAATCGTAGCGGATAGTCGCGCACACGGTAAGTCAGCGATGGCAGAAACGCAGATGACATACCGTCAAATGGCCGCCGACTGGGCTGGACTCATTGGTGCGCTGACAGAGAAACCCGTGCGTATTATCGGTTGGAGTGACGGCGGCAATATTAGCTTAGAATTAGCGAGAGCTTATCCTAGTTTGATTAATAGGCTAGCCGTGATGGGCGCAAATCTAGCGCCAGGCGAAATGGCAGTGTATCCCTGGGCTGTGGAATGGGTTCTCCGAGAATCAGCCAACATCGAGACGCAAATCGCAGCGGGAGATTCTAGTCAGAACTGGCAGGCTTTGCGGCAGCAGTTTTATCTGCTCCGCGAGTTGCCCGACATGACGTTGGCGGAGCTATACACTATTCAGGCACCCGTATTAGTAATGGCCGGGGATAGAGATATTATCCGTGAAGAACATAGCCTGCTTATTTACCAAACCTTACCTAACGCGCACCTCGCAATTTTCCCTGGCGAAACTCACTTTACGCCGAGTACAGACCCTGAGCTATTTAATAGAACGGTCGCTCGGTTCATGTCGCAGCCTTATGCTCGACCTGATTCAAAAACAGTCATTTTGGGCCATTAACCGGATTTTTTTGAATGTTTCGACACCTGGGTTTCAAACGCATTGCTGCGACAAGTGTATTACTAATGCTCCATCAGTTCTCGTTCGCAGGTGATGCAAGCCGCGGACCCGCGAGCGCTCAAGCCAAACAGCAAACTCCTTTAATGGCGACTGCTCGGACTGAGACAGCAAGCACGGATTGGAACACCGGTGGCGGTGACGCGAGCCAGCGCTACTACTCAACGTTAGATGATATCAATCGAGACAACGTCAGTGCGCTGGGATATGCGTGGCACCATGATTTGCCATCGGAATACGGCTACGAAGCGACACCCCTTGTAGTTGACGGCGTGATGTATGGCAGTGGGCCTATGGGGACTGCATTTGCACTGAATGCGGTCACCGGCGCTTTAATATGGCGATTTGAGCCAGATATTGATTTAGGTTTTATTCGCAAGGTTTGCTGTGGGGTCGTTAACCGCGGCGTAGCACTGCGAGATGACTATGTCTATGTTGGTTCCCTCGATGGGTATCTATATGCGCTCGAAGCCAAGACTGGCAATATAGCTTGGCGTGTCGATACCTTCGTTGATCGCGCGCGGGGTTACACCATTACCGGCGCACCTTACATTGCTGGAGATGTCGTGGTTATCGGCAATGCTGGTGCTGAATTCGACGCTCGTGGATATATCACTGCCTACGATACCCGTTCCGGAGAACTGCGATGGCGTTTTTACACGGTACCTAAAAGTGCAGAAGGGCCCCATGAACACCCCGCCCTCGAAGCGGCGGCCAAGACCTGGGATCCAAAGAGCCTTTGGCAAGTTGGCTTGGGAGGGACAGTCTGGGATGCGATGGCTTATGACCCCCATTTAAATCTTTTATATGTGGGAACAGGAAATGCTGCGCCCTACCCCCGCAAGCTTCGTAGCCCAGCCGGTGGTGATAATTTATATCTAGTCTCTATTTTAGCCATCAATCCTACCTCGGGAGATTTGGCTTGGCATTACCAAACGACGCCGGGTGATAACTGGGACTACACAGCCACTCAAAAAATGATTCTGGCCGATCTAAAGATCGACGGCGAAGATCGTCAGGTCATTATGCAGGCACCGAAAAATGGTTTCTTTTATGTGCTCGACCGGCGCACAGGCGCGCTGATTTCCGCCGAGCCCTACGCCGCGGTTAACTGGGCTAGCCACATCGACAAGGACTCAGGTCGGCCTGTTGAGACTGTACAAGCTGAATATTTTGATGCGCCAAAGCTTATTTTTCCCGGGCCGCAGGGTGCGCACAATTGGCAGCCCATGTCCTATAGCCCACAAACCGGCTTAGTCTATATTCCCGTTAAAGAAGCCGGCGCTATTTGGGCAATGCCCGAGGAGGCATTCGTCTATCAGCAAGGCGGTTTGAACTCTCACGCACAATATGTGTTTACGACGCCGGGGGAATGGGGTTTGGATAGTCCGTTCGCCAAAACCCTGCCACCGATCGAGGTGCTGGGCGAGGGACAGCCCGACACAACCATACGTGGATTTCTCCGTGCTTGGGATCCGATATCCCAGCAACTCGTCTGGGAGCGTGAAACATCGGGGCCTTGGGTGGGTACGATGAATGCTTTTTGGAACGGTGGTGGTTTACTCAGTACGGGGGGAGGCATCGTTTTTCAAGGGCGCGGTACAGGATATTTTCTGGCCATTGACGCCGCTACAGGTGATGAACTCCATCGACTTTATGTGGGTGCAAGCATGATGGCCGCGCCAATGACCTACCGTATCAATGGCATCCAATATATTGCCATTTTGACCGGTACCGGTGGTGGCAATGGTAACGATTATATTCCAGGAATGGCGGCTTATGACTATGGCAATGCGGGTCGCCTGATTGTCTTTAAGCTAGGGGGTGGCAATGTGCCACTTCGTGAAAAAATGGTTCATGAAAATAATCAGCTCCGGCCACCAACACTGGCGCGCATTGACAACCCGAACCAAACTGAGCAAGGCGAGCGACTTTATCGACGCAATTGCGCTAAGTGCCATTCCAACATCGATGGTCGTGGTTCTGGCATTCCCGATCTCCGGCTGATGTCCGCCGCCACCCATGCCGTCTTTAGCGATATTGTTCTTAAAGGTACGCTTGCGGATAAAGGGATGGGGGATTTTTCCGATTTACTTAATCAGGGACAAGTAAAAGCGCTTCATACTTATCTGATCAATGAATCTTGGCGTCACTATGATCGCGCCATGGGGAGCGGTGAGTGGCACAAGGCAGCGCATTAGCTGCTGATGCCGCTTTGATCTTGGGGCGCGCCAACAAACATTCGCACTTGGCATTAGGGTGAGTAAAAAAAGGCGCCCGTAGGCGCCCTTTTGCTTACTTCATTAAACGATCAAAACTCATAGCGTGCTTCGACACCTATGGTACGGGGACGGTTTGTCACAATCCGCGGACGTCCTGGCATTTCAGCAGCAATAGATCGATTGTCGCCCAGATTAGCGCGCTCATCGGTAACGTTATCGGCAAACACCGTAATATTCCAAGTGTCATTCATGATGCCAGCACGAACATTGAGCGCTTGCCAGCTATCACGGTCAGCAATCGCACCGTTATTGAAGCTTGTACTTTCACCATAGTAGTTACCATCTGCGCGGACGCGCCCATCCCAGCCAGCAAGTGCAGGGAATATGTACTGTACCGAGCCAGTGCCTGTCCAATCGGGTACGCCGTGAAGCGCCTGGCCTTTTTCATAGCCGGGGAATCCCGCGCCTGCAGCACTCACCACTTCAGTTGACGTATACCCGATACCGAGATCAATAGTCAGTCCATCAATCGGTGCCGCAGACATCTCAACTTCGAATCCAGTACTTTCTACATCGCCGACATTGGCATCAACCTGGAAGCCACAAGCAAGACGCTGAACCTGAAGTGAATCGCTCCAGTCAATAAAGAACACCGCCGCATTCAACGATACCGTGTTGTCTGCGAGTTTTGATTTTATACCCGCCTCATAACTCCAGAGATCGTCAGAATCATAAGTTCGCAGCTCATCAGGGTCGAGACCGACACGATCGAGTTCCTCACCGCAAAGCGTTGGCGAAATCTGACCATTGACACCGCCAATCCGGAAGCCTTTAGCCGCACTCGCGTAAACGTTGACATCATCACTGACATCATAAGCCACCATCACCTTAGGGTTAAAGCCACTCTCGCTTTGGGAGCCTGAAAATTCGCTAGGCCCACCGTTTGCGAAACCATCAGACACAGAACTGAAGGCGACTTCAGTGTCATACCAACGTCCGCCGGCTGTCAGCGTCAATTGTTCTGTGACATCCCAAGTGACTTCACCAAAAATTGCCAACTCTTCAACTTCTTCTGGCTGGTCGGTGATGAAGATTAAGTCACCCGGCACAATATTGGCCGGCGCGCCAATAGCATCATTGAGCGCTTGATTAGCACCAGGCTGCAGCGCAGCTGGGTAGCCTCGAACGAATTCGTTATTCGCATAAAAAACACCCACGGTATAGTTTACTGGACCGTCACTGCTGCTGGTAAAGCGAGTTTCATGTGTAAAATTCTCATATTCCGAAGTCGTTTCCAGAACTGACTCTACTGGTGTGATGGGCACCCCGACCGCTGCGCCATAAATGAAATCTAAGAACGTATGCTCTTCTTCAAACTCAGCGGTTTCTCTTTCGTAGTACGCCGTGCTAGACGTGATATCGCCGGCACTAACAGACCAATTTACGACTACGCTGGCAATCCACCATTCGTCTTGACCCGGCTCATCTGAGTCGAAAAAACGCGGTGTTTTCATATTCTCTGCATCAACATCAGCAAAGGGCAAGCCATCAGCGTCGATTTTCTGATACATGAATTTTGGTGTAATAGACAAGTTCTCGGTTGCCATCCATTTAAGTGCGATCTGACCGCCATAATAGTCTTCGTCATCCACATCTTCATTGGGAGAAAATGCAGGCGTTGTTCCGAGTGATTCCTCACCCGTTTGATAATTCAGCCAGGTTGGATCATAGACTCGATCGTAGATACCCGAAGTTGACCCAGAATAAGCGGCAATACGCAAGCCTAGCTTATCTTCGACCAACGGTATGTTCAGACTCCCATCGACAACGTAATTTTCACCGCCATCCGCCACCGACGAAATTGAGGTATGGATCGACCCTGAGGTCTCATCAAGATTAGGCTGTGTAGTAATCAGTCGAATAGTTCCACCCATAGAGCGAGCGCCATACAAGGAACCTTGGGGCCCCCTTAGTACCTCGATGCGCTCCAGATCCAATACGCGTGGCTGGAGTGCTGCCGTCACGGGTACATCATCAATATAAAAGCCCGTGGTGGCAGAAGAGGATTTATCTCCACTACCAAAAACACCTCTCAGCGAGGGCGAATTGGCATCAAAACGTCCATCTGACTGAAAAGCAGTGCCCAAATTAGGGACCCGAACAGCAAAATCTAAATAGCTGTCAATACCCATATTTTGAATGTCTCTGTCAGAAATGGCTGTAATGGATATGCCCACTTCCTGTAGTGACTCAGCTCGTTTGGACGCAGTAACAATGACCTCCTCAAGGCCACTCGCGTGCGCCTGAATTGGCGCTATTAAGCAAGCTGCAGCACAGGCAAGTGCGAGGGGGTGTTGAGAAGGCAAAGTAGGACAACTGTTTTTCATGAGCAAAATCTCCATAGGGGGAATTAAGTTTGTTGATGGCTACCCGTTAGTGGTACTTTTTAGACTACCTTAGAACGCATAATGCCCAGATAGTCGTGACCTTGTAAAACTTTTTTGGCAACTTTTTTGCATATTGCCTACCAAAACTCTTTGTGGCTGAAAATTTGGCCTTTTGTTCCGATATAGGGGGCCATCCAGTCTTTTGAAGTTGTTTAATAGACGCGCATCTCGATAAGTTGACTTCACTTATCATTCGAATTTTTGGCAGGCTCGTAGCACTTAGGGATAGTATGAATTCAGACAAAATACCGTCGTTATTTCTTGGGCCAAAAGGCGAAAAGGCAGAGGCTTTCGCATCTCTATGGGAACACTTGCTGTCAATTACGATGCAGCGTCGCGCATCAAAATTTGTCGATGATCCTGACTGGCAACAGGTTGCGCGGGAGGGCGCCGGTACCGGCGCCTTTGATCTGACGGTTGCGCTGGAATCCCTGCTGACGTTATTGCGTGAGGAAATCCCCACGTTTAGTCCACGCTACCTCGGTCATATGGTGTCTGATGTGTCTGTCCCCGCATTACTTGGTCATATGGCCATGCTTTTTGAAAATGCCAACCTCGCTTCGAGAGAAGCGGCAGTGGCAGGTTCAAAACTGGAAACTGAAGCCATTAATCTGCTGGCCTCGATGATAGGGTTCGAGTCGACACCCGCTAGGGGCCACTTCACTTCTGGTGGCACACTTGCCAATTTTGAAGCGGTGTGGCGAGCGCGTTATCGGCTAGATCATTGGCTAGCACTAGGTGTATGGCTTAAATTAAATGGGTATAGCGATGCGCCGTTATTTTCCTGGGCACACTGTGGTTGGTCTGTGTTCGACGAACGCGTCGCAGAGCATGGTCTCACTGACAGTGATCTTATTGAATATAGTGGCGTGTTGATGGGGCCGTTAGCGATGTCGCGGTTTGTTGCCGAGCATCTTGAGGAAGAATGGCCTGAACCTATTATGCTAGTGCCGGGGAATAAACATTACTCTTGGCCCAAGGCGGCAAATATTTTTGGTTTGGGAAGAGATTCGGTTTGGGCCTGTGACCTTGATAGTCAGGGTCGACTCGATTCGAGAGCGCTTGAGCTTCGAATTAACGAAGCTGAGGCCGCAGGTCGACCCGTTTTAATGATGGTATCGGTGGCCGGCACGACCGAGCTGGGCATGATCGATCCGGTGGGTCAAATTGCCGACATCTTGGATCGCCTCGTGAGCGACAGAGGACTACACCTCTGGCACCATGTCGATGCAGCTTACGGTGGGTATATGTGCAGCACGCTTCGAGGAGATGAGTGCGAACTACCTCATCAGGCACAGCTTGCCCTGCAAGCCATACCTCGCGCTAACTCGGTGACACTCGACCCTCACAAGCTAGGTTTCGTGCCTTACGCCTGCGGTGCATTTATCGTACCCGATGCAAGATCTTATGCAGTGTCGAGTATTCACGCGCCCTACCTTGAAGAAGTCGCAGAAGTTAAATTTCCAAGCTGGTCAACCACCCTTGAGGGATCACGCGCGGCTACCGGTCCGAGCGCAGTATGGTTAAGTGCCCAGGTGATGCCGTTAACTAGTGGGGGGCATGGTTATTATCTCAACCGAAACCTGCTTGTCAGTAAAACGTTTTACGCAACGATTGCCAGTATCTCCTCCGATATTCGCATGCTCGAGGTTAGTGATACCAATGTCATTTGTTTTAGCATCGCCGCCACGGGTGACGCGTTGAGCCAGGCGAATCATAAGACAGACTCAGTTATTGCCTATTTTCGCGATAGTGCCGCATTGTCTGCCACCAGAACAGGGCTTAGTTGCGGCGCTTATAATAAGCTAGTCAAGCAACTCGTTGAAGATTGGCAGGGATCTATCGATGTCGATCAGCTAATGGTCGTTAGAATGGTGATTATGAATCCGTATCTTGATGACGACATTATGATTGAAAATATCCGCGCCCACCTTCGCGACACACTGCAGGCTGCATTAGCCAATATTCCAGCGACAAGGTGATTTGAGTCGGACTCTGTTTTACCCTGATTGTTTTACGCTGATTGCTTTACTCCTGATTGCAGGTCTGGCCATGCGTTCGAGTACCAGTACAAGAGCGACCCCTCATAAGCTAGACCGCTAATTAGGTGGTATATTATTTCTATGCTTAAAGAGCGACTCGTGCGGCTTTAAGCCATAAGGTTTGACGACGTACACGCCACAGAAAACGCAGTAGTCATACCCGACTGGAACAGTGGCTACTGAATCAGCGTCGCAATTTCCTGTCAATTTACTGCTCTGCATAGACCACCACACATCCCAGATTGGCGGGTATTTTGTATCGTCGCAATATTGCAGGCTAAACCCGATAACGCAGAATTCCCAAACGCGCTAGCTTCTACCATTTATACGACTCGTCCGCTGGATCGCGGCGAGTTCTCGGTAGCTCATAGATAAATAGTTAGTGAGCGCTGAGGCGCTGCTGGATTGATCAGATCAACCCGCTTACTCGCAATCAGAAACCCATCGTCGGTGGGAATTAACTCGTGTGTGCCCCGATAGGCATATACGCGCTGCTCGTCTCGATACCACACAACTACATGTTGATTGGAGGTCACCAAAGTGACTTGGCGCTCGTTTGACGTGTCTTCGACTCGAACATTCCCAATAATATGAGAACACCGTATTGGCCAATCTTTGGCGCTCGATCGGGGATGAACAAAATTGCGCCGCCTAATCTCCATCATCACTCGATCATCAAAAACATGAGAAATGTGGTTAATGGGGTCATGCTGGTTTTCTGTAGCGGGCATCCAGTAGTGGCCATCCTCAGTAAATAGCGTCATCCATGTGTCAAGATCCGGCTGATCGAGCAAACTGGCTTCGTAGTAGAGAAAGTCCTCAATCTGTTGTCGATCATTCATTGCCCTGCCCCATCAAAAATACTGCCTTCCATATAGGCTTTCCACGCCTTGTACTGAGTGCGCATGTCCAAGTCCGAGGTTCCGCCACCCATGATACGATCAGGTAACTCTGTGTCGCGCCCAAATTGCCGATGAAACTCTACCCATTCATTCCCCGGAGACGCCAATCCTTCTTGTGTTCGGCGATAGACTTCAAGGTCATCGGGACCCACCATCCCCATCGAAGAGTTAATTAACCGTGAATAGAGTAAGGTCCGTTGCAACATCCTCTCGGGGGCTCCTTTCAGCCGAAATGACCAGGTTTCAACAATGAATCGATCGACACTGACAGGGCGAATAATCCGAATATTTTGTATTGCACACTTGATCGTAAGCGAAGGATAGAAGCAGACATTGTGCGTATTGAAAGCGTAAATCTCTTGCGTTCGCTGCTCCCCATAGGCCGCGACCATCGCCGCGTGATACTCAGGGTCGACAGAATAGTCTGAGTGAATGCTGGTCTTGCCGCCATCATAGTGATGGCCATAATTGAAACCCGTAATACCCGAGTCTTCGTAGTTCTCGTAGCTGGCGCCAAAGGGTGGAATGATTTCCGCTTCCCGTCGCTGTTGGGCTGCCTCAGGAGGGAGCGTCGCAATATATTGTTCTGCAGCCTTTACGATTGACTCATGTACAACCATTGGATGCATGGTGTCGTTGAGGTTTTCTAGAATAAATTTCCAGTTACACTCGTGCTCGTAACGTAAGACCCCTCCGGCAACTTCCACTTCGCCCTCTGGCGAGCGATCACACAAGTTGTCAAAGCAGTCTTTTGCGCCGCCCATCCACTCGATCAATGGTGGTGCATTTGACGAGAGCGTTGCGAACACGAAGCCACGATAGCTACCAACCTGTGCCAATGCTTGCATGCTATAGCAAGGGTCTTCAGCGTCGAAACCGGTCCCTTCATAGCCTTGCTCATTAGGTATTTTAAGCAGTGAGCCATCGAAGCGATAACTCCAACCATGATAGCTACAACGCAGTGCTCCGCGAGCGGTACCAGAGCGCGCTTCAACGACTTTAGCACCCTTATGGCCGCAGCGATTGTGCAAGACATTAACGCGATTCTCTTTGTCTCTAATGAGTACAACGGGGATCTTATGATTGATGTTAGTGGTGAAAAAATCACCGGGATTAGGTACCTGGGAATCATGCCCAATAAACACCCATGCCTGCCCCCAAATACGCGCCATTTCGAGCTCGAAGAGCTCTGGATCGGTATAGAGACTACGATGAATTTTGGTTGGCTTAACTAGCGCATCAAAATTACGATCAGGAATATTCTTCATGTGCTCTCCAACGACGCCTATAACGCCAGTGAACCAAGGCTAGCGCCACCGCAAACCATCAATGTTTGCCCGGTAATAAAACCTGCACCATCGCCGGTGAGAAAACTAACAGCGTTTGCTACGTCAACGGACTTTCCCAGTCTTTTAACCGGAATACTGGCAGCCATTGCAGCGATTTTCTCGCTTCCAGATGGGATGACTGAGGTGAACATTTCAGTATCTTGTATGGGTCCTGGGGCGACGGTGTTGACAGTAATACCGTGCTCCCCCAGCTCTAGGGCCCACGTTCGAGCCATACCAATCATGCCGGCCTTAGTGGCGGTATAGCTAGTACGTGTTTGCAGACCTAAGGCGGCTCGCGAGGTAATTAAAATAATTCGACCAAACAGCCGCGCTTTCATTGTCGGGATAAATGCCTGACTAAGCGTAATAGCAGCGCCAACATGTACTTGGCTTAAATAATCAAAGTCATCGAGTTTCACACTTTCAATAAGATCCGCACGGATCAGACCTGCATTATGAATAAACCCCGTAACTTCATGCCCTGCAGCCACCTGTTTTGCGACTCGCTGGGTGGCTTGGCGGTCGCTCAGGTCTATCTCCACATTCGTCAGAAACGGGTGGCTAACCTCGAGCGGCCGGCGCGCTAAATTAACAACGGCCATACCTTGATCAAGAAATTGTTGGCAAATGGCTGCGCCAATGCCCGTACTGCCGCCCGTAACGACAATAGTTTGATGCTCGCTCATATGCCACCCTTTCTAAGTGCGGGCTGATCAAGCCCTAGTGAAGAAATTATGTTAAGGCGTGCTGCGGATCCAGTCAGATCAAGCGCTGACGGTGCTGCGACTAAAACGACTTCTTGTGAGACATCCGTGTGACTAAATACTTGCACCGGGTCTCCCGCTTTTATCGTGTCACAACCAATATGTACGATGACGACGGGACCCACATCTAATTTTACTGAACCGATGAGCCAGGGTGCCGACCGCAGACGTCGTTTAAAAAACTCCCAAAGACTATGATGCAGCGCCGAGCGCGCTAGCAGTACACCACGTCCACTCGTTTCTCTGTAGGTGAGTGCATCATCAAGGCAAATTGAGCAGAGCTCGGTCGGCGGGTACTGGACATGCGCACAAGATCGACAATGTTGAAGTGCCAGAGAAACGGGTAAGTTCACTACGCTAAATTGGCGCCCGACTGGAGAGCGCTGCTTGGGTGGCCTTGAGCGCGCGCGTAAGGATGGGCGATTAAGCTTTAAGCGCCGGCGCATTTTTTCGCCAAGATTCATACAGCAGCTCCAGCGAGTACCGCCGCAGCGGTACACAGACCGCGATCGTAATTAACCATGCCATAACCACTAACCAATCCATATTGCGCTTTGGGGATTTGATTGTCTTTCGCAGTGCCAATTAGTTGTCTTAGGGTTTCTGTTACGCCCAAATAACCCGCCGCAGATCCGGCCTGACCGCACGACAACTGACCGCCGCAAGTGTTATGAGGAAGCTTATGAGCGGCACTGCCTGAGTGGTCAAACCGCATGTCGGTATTTTGTACAAATTGCGCACCCTCGCCTTTTACACAAAAGCCAAGATCTTCCATTTGCATCATGCTGATAACGGGATAGTCATCGTAGGTTTGTAGGCAACTCATATCGTTTGGACCAACACCGGCGCGCTGATAGACATCGTCAATGTAATGGGTCCAGCCACTGCGATCCTGAACGGGATCATCACTGTGCGCATTGTGTAATTCATCTGCGGCAAGTAATCGCGCGTAGGGAAGTTCTAATTGACGCGCGCGATCTTCTGTCATGATCAGAAAGCCCTCTCCCCCGGCGCACGGCATCACACAGTCGAATAAATGCACCGGTCCGGCAATGGGTCGCGCATTTAAATAGTTCTGTAGCGTCAGTGTCTTGTGGCCAAGTAAAGCCGGCGCGTAATGGTTCGCGTTATAACGTTGGTCCAAGCAAATACGCGCAAAATCCTCTCGAGTCGCACCATATTTTTCCATGTAATGCTGCGTGATAAGACTGAATGCCGCATTCGGACCGCCGGCGCCGTAGGGAAAGGAAGCGTCAATACTCCAACTTGAGAAATTAGCCGCCGTCGCCTCGAAGGAACGGTGCGCAGCGCCATCACCACCAACACAGGCAACGATATTAGCCTCACCACACTGTACAGCACGTGCAGCCCGTCGCATCGCGATGATGCCCGAGACACCACCCATATTCGCTTGCTCTATCCATCTCGGTGTGAGGCCAAGATGCTGTGTGAGGGATATCGCCGAATCAACGCCTAAAGAAAAACTCGACACTGCAAACCCATCAATCTCGCTTTTTTTAATGCCCGCTGCGTTAATGAGTTCGCGCAATGTTGAACCGATAAACCAAGCCGCACCGTGCGCACTTTGCTTGACGTAGCCAAGACTGACTGGGCACACCAGCGCTATGCCCTCATAACCTTTCATGCAGATGCCTGCCTTTTTTTCCCATCGCGTATGTCAAAGGCCAGCCCTTCGCCAACCCGTTGTCGCGCGAGGACTTTAATATCGGCTCGGCGCGGTTTGTTCGAAGCCGTCACCGGTAACTCGTCACAGAACACCACCCAGCCAGGCACTTTGAAGTAGGCAAGCTGCCTCATTGCGTGAGCCTGAAGGTCACGTGCGGTGATTTCAGTAGCGTCCCACCCTGCTGCTAGTATGACGCATAACGCCACTTCGTCGCCGCGCGTTTCATCGGGTACAGGTGTCGCGATGACTGCTTTTATAGCCGTGTGGTGACTCATAACCGCCTCGATTTCAAGGGCGGATATGTTCTCACCTGACCGACGAATAATATTTTTTCGTCGATCCACAAACGCTAAACTTTGGTCTTCCAATTGGATGACAACATCGCCTGTATTTAACCAGCCATCTGCCCATATCTCGGCCGTTGCGTCAGTGTTTTTTAAATACCCTGAGAAAAAACCCTTACCGGGGTCATTGCCTTTTGCGCGAACGCGAAGCTCACCGGGTTCGCCAAACGCAACGGTTTGTCCCTGCTCGTCGACAAGCTGCCAATCGACCGTTTCCAATGGCGTCCCAAAGCAGCATCGCCCCACATGTCGTGGCTCACGATTGGCAATAATAGCGCCTCCCGCGCCACATTCAGTCATGGCCCACGCTTCGATGAGCGGAAAACCAAACCGCGTTTCAAAACGTGCATGATGTGCCGGATTGACCCCCGCTCCAAATCCAAAGCGAATCTGATCTGAAAAATCGTCGTCGGATTGCTCCGGGAGTGCCAATAAGATGGCGGGTAAAACACCTAGATAGTGGAGCGAAGTTGCACGACTTTCTCTGACGCTTTCCCACCAAGTTGACGGGTGGAATCGATCGAGCTGTATCAGGCAACCACCGGTCATAAACATGGCCATTGTGGAGACAGACATAGCATTCATATGGCTCAAAGGTAGCGGCGTGAGTAATCGATCCTGACCTTCTCGGAGACTGACGTGGCCGTCTAGGCTTTGATACCAAACGCCCTGCTGAATAAAATAGTCATTACTCAATATGCAGGCCTTGGGCTTGCCGGTACTGCCTGAGGTATACAAGAGCGCACATTCCGTGTCGGCACGGGGCTCATCTGGACGCAGCACTAGTTCAAACCTTAACTGCTGGACATCGCTACAAACCGTCACGGGGATCGCGCTATCGAGTGTGGTGCTGATCCCCTGCATGCGTGCAAGATGCTCTGCAAGGCAGCAGATAGCCGTCGCTTCACCATGCGCTAAGTAATACAGAATCTCTTCGTCAGACATCTCGTGGTTGATCGGGATTACGCTAACGCCTAGCGCATTGAGAGCAAGCCATTGAATAAAGAATTCCGCTCGATTTTCGAGTACTAGCGCTATACGACCACCGACACCCGTTTGGCGCCAGCGATCTGTCGCTAGGGTTACTGCGGTATCGAGCTCGCTATAGGTATAGGTAACCCCGTTACTGGCATAGTGCTTACAGGCTTGTGCCGGTATGTGTAGCGCATCATGATTGGCAAAGCGCAGGGCACTGCGACTGAGCACCGCCCGGGTCGAATAGGTCTCAGTTGACGGCTCAATCATGTCGAAAATCTGCGAGCGTACTTGTCCCTTGGGCTACATCACCCAGCAGCTTAGATAGCTGCCAGTTGTCGGCACTCAATGTGTCATGAAACGATCGAATGCGGTCTGCGCCGCGCCCAATACCGGTCGCCTCTAAGTTATGCATCGGCCCACCTTTAAGACGTGGGAAGCCATACCCATAGCAATAGACAACATCGATATCGCTCGCCCGTTGCGCTATACCTTCCTCGAGTATTTTCGCTCCCTCATTGGCAAGTGCTAATGTGAGTCGGTCAATAATTTCTTCATCGGAGATGGGACGACGCTCAATACCTAATTCTTGACAGGCTTGCTCGACCATCTCCATGACCAGGGGATCATCCATTCGACTGCGTGTCTCGGGATCATATTGGTAGTAACCCGAGCCAGACTTTTGCCCTAGACGTCCAGCCTCGACCAAGCGGTCAGCGACAAGATAGTTAGCTGGACTGCCCTTCTGAGCATCCGTCAGCTGCTCCCTTGCTTTGTAACCAATGTCCAGACCCGCAAGATCGCCAACCGCTAACGGCCCCATTGCCATGCCCCAACGCTCCATCGCCCCATCGATCTGTGCTGGAGTCGCGCCCTCCATCAAACACAGGGTGGCCTCACGTCCGTAGGGGCGCAGCATACGATTACCAATAAAGCCGTAGCACATACCCGATAGCACCGGCACTTTTGCAATCTTCTTTCCAATAGCCATCGCCGTGGCAATAACAGACAGACTGCTCTTAGCGCCTTTAACAACTTCTAGCAGTTTCATAACATTCGCGGGGCTAAAGAAGTGCATCCCGAGCACCCACTCAGGTCGCTTTGTGACCGACGCGATGTCATCAATGCTTTGGTAAGAGGTATTGCTTGCTAAAATGGCGCCTGCCTTACAAATGCTATCGAGCGATCTGAAAACATCTTGTTTAATCGCGAGGTTTTCAAACACCGCTTCAATAACGAGGTCGGCTTCTGCCAAATCCTCGTAATGGGTCGATGGCGTAATATTCGCCATCACCGCGTCGACCTGAGTTTGGGTGAAGCGACCGCGCTTAATACTTATCGCAAAATTTTTGGCTATTTTGTCGACCCCCGCTTGGACAGCTTCAACACTCATATCCACTAGGGTGACCGTAAACCCCGCCTGAGCAAAACACATGGCGATACCGCCGCCCATGGTGCCGGCGCCAATAATGCCAACATGCTGAACATTAACCAGCGGCGTATTTTTATCCACTCCATCAACCTTTGCGGCCGCACGTTCCGCAAAGAACATATGGCGCATTGCCGCAGATTGCGGATCCGCCATACATTCCATGAACAGCTCACGCTCACGTATTATGCCGGCATCAAACTCAAGGTCCGCCGCGGCTTCTATACAACTGAGTATGCGCTGTGGCGCGTTTTCACCACGGGTTTTCTTGAGGAGTTGTGCACGATGCTTTGCCAATAGATCGCGGTCGTCCTGTGTCAGCACAAATGTGGCC
>Ga0115557_1000105_pt1 | contig 57579 bp, 48 predicted proteins | sample COGITO_mtgs_1104_FD_87280 | JGI IMG/M metagenome (GOLD analysis project Ga0115557, IMG submission 87280) | Pelagic marine microbial communities from North Sea - COGITO_mtgs_110421 | ecosystem: Environmental > Aquatic > Marine > Epipelagic | place: Germany:Helgoland, sampling site Kabeltonne...
CCGAACCCAGCCACGCCCCTCGTACCAGACTTCAGTCCAAGAGTGCGCATCGAATTGATGCACCGCAATGTAATTCGCCAGCGCATTATACTCACCCCCCTGATAGCCCAATACGACCCGCGCGGGAATACCGGCAGCTCGCATCATGAATACAAAGCTGCCAGCATAGTGTTCGCAGAAGCCACGCCGACTATCGAACAGGAACTCATCAATATCATCATCACCGAGCGTCGGCGGCTGCAGGGTATAAGCGAATTTCTCGTCAGCAAAATAGCTCAACACCCGATTGACGTAATCTGCATCATTGCTGGCCAAAGCCAAAATAGCACTCACCAACTCTCGCGTACGCGGATTACTGTCGCTGGGTAGACTCGTGTTCCGTTGCCGTACTTCATCACTGAGCTCGGTTTCCAATCGATACTGCAGATCAGAGGTCACAGCATACTTGAACTTGGCGGTAACCCCTCGACGGTGAACATAGGCGAGGGTGTAATCGTCAAGCATCGCGATATCAGCGTTGGCTGGAAGGTCCGCTGTAGCCAGACTGAACAGCCAGTTCTGCCGAGTCGGCTCAAGAATAATGCTATAGCTTTGCGTACTTCCCAAGCGCTCGATATCCTTGGCCCAGACAGGCTTGCTTTGTTTATTGCGCCAGATACTATCAGTTAGATTAGCCCGTCGGGTCCAGGTTTTACCATCGTAATTTTCAAGCACCAGGCCGCGCCAGTAAAGCTGGCCAGGAGCTGGAATCGCACCGCTGAAGCTGGCCTTGAACGCCAGTTCGGGCGACAGACTGAGGCTGGCGATATCGCCCGGACTCATTCTGTCAGTCACGCCACTTTTAGCCGCTTGTGACTCGAGTGGCACAGTCCAAAGCGGCGCAATCCTCGGGAACAGAATAAACAACACCAGCATCATGGGAATCGATTGCACCATTAACGTCGCCGCTAGCTTCAGCGTCTTTAGTGGCTGGAGATGAGACTGGGTCTGGTTCAGGCCAATCAATGCTGCGGTAATCAGCACTACAGCAAAGAGCATATAGAAGGCGTAGGGAATGCTTTGGAAAAACAGAAATTCGGTAATCGCCACAAAATAACCCAACAAGATCACTATGTAAGCGTCGCGTTTATGCTGCATTTCAAGTAGCTTGAAGACAAAGGCTATAACCAATAATGCCACCGCTGGCTCCAAGCCATAGACCCTGCCCTTATAGCCGACGCCAAGACCGATCAGGCCTGCGACGACAAACACGACCTTGGCCCATCGACCGGGGTATGACCAACGACCCTGATAGACCATGACTCGCCAAAAGCAGCAGCCGACACAAATCGACGTGACCCAAACGGGCAATCGGGGCACATGGGGCGCGATGACCGCGATTTGCGCGGCCAGCATCCAGACCAGACTGTTTCTCGGGATCTGAAAGCCTGTCATGTTTTCACCGCCGAAACTGGCGGTTGAAGCTCAAACAACGCCAACTCCCGCAGCAGGCGCTCCTGATGCTCCGGGCCTTTGTCAGGTTCTACTTCAAGCCCAGGCAGGCGCAAACCATACTCATCATCGGACTTGCCCAAGGTCACGACCCAGTAACACAAACGGCTCAGGCGACTCTCACGGTCAAGATTGGGAAACAGCTCCCAATCAAGCCAGACTTGTCGGTCAACACTGGTCGAAAATTCCTTGACTAACAAGTCACCCGTTCGAGCAAAAGATTTCCACGCGACATGGCGCAAGGAATCCCCCGGTTGATAATCGCGAAAGCCATAAAAATCATCTACACCGTTACGCTGCTGTGATTCATCGCCAGGGTTTACACCGATAGTAGTGGGTAAGTCTGCGGCATACACTGGTCGCGGATAGATGACCGCAGCCATATCCAGATCGACCCACGACCAGGCGCGAAACAAGCCAACAGGGTAATGGGTCTGGATCAACAACCGACCGGGATTTAACCGGCCCCGGCGCTTACTCTGAACAAACAGCCGAGTCTGCGCTGCTTCAGCCTCAATCAAATCGGCACCTATCAGGCGCTCAGGATCCCAACCCAAAACGATTGCCTCGTGATGGCGCTCACCCTGACGAGACAGGCGCACGCTGAAACTGGCATCCTCGCCCGCAAATGCAGCCCGAGCAGTGCCGGCCTGCACGGTCAGACCTGACAAATTACCAAATGTGTGAAGAATACTGACCATAAAAAGACTGAGCAGCAGGAATGCCAAACCAAAAATCAGACTGTTCTGGTAGTTGATGGCTGCCAGTACCATGAAAAACAACAACACCAGAAAATAGATACCCTGCCGGGTCGGAAGAATAAAGATATTGCTTTGGTTCAAGACCACTGCATTCGCCGGGGGCAGACGCCGATTTAACCAGCGTTGAAACCATACTGAGCGCCACAATCGGTTCTCAGGCGCGCCGGCATAGTCATCTGTATTTGCCATCAGCCTATGATGTCGACTTTGGAGAGCAACCACTGAGTCAGGCCGCCGGCACCATGACCGCTGAAGTCCGAGGTCTCCCGCAAACGATGTTCGACAACCGAGGGTAAAACTGCCTGAACATCTTCCGGCACCACGTACAGACGGTCGTCAATCAACGCCCAGCTTTTCGCGCAGGAAAGTAACGCCAGAGCACCCCGGGGCGACAAGCCGTAGGCGAATTCCGGCGCCTGCCGAGTGTACAGCACCAAGCGTTGGACATAATCGAGCAGCGCATCGGAGACCTTTATTTGCTGGCATCGGTTCTGCAATTCAACGAGTTGATCGATCTCGAACGTGGGTTGCAAACGTGCCAGCACGTGGCGACGATCTTCGCCCTTGAGTAACTGCCGTTCGGCTGCGGGATCAGGATAGCCCAGTTCGATTCGCATCAGGAATCGATCCAGCTGGGACTCTGGCAAGGCAAAGGTACCGCCCTGGTTATTCGGGTTCTGCGTCGCGATCACAAAAAATGGGGATGGCAATGGCCGAGTTGCCCCCTCAATGGTCACCTGCTGCTCTTCCATGGCCTCGAGCAGTGCGCTCTGGCTTTTTGGCGTGGCGCGATTGATCTCATCAGCGAGAATCAGCTGATTGAAAATCGGCCCGGGCATAAAATTGAATTCGCCGCTGCTCTTATCAAATATTGACGTGCCAAGGATATCGGCAGGTAACAGGTCACTGGTAAATTGAATTCGACTATAAGTTAGACCCAGAACCCGGGCCAGCGCTTGAGACAGCGTCGTCTTGCCCATACCAGGCAGGTCTTCGATCAGCAGATGACCACGGGACAATAAACAAGCCAGCGCGAGTTTGATCTGCGACTCTTTGCCCAGCAACACTGTCCCAATCTGCGCGATGGTATGCTGAATAACGTCCTGCATAGAACTCCCTGATCAAGCGTGACGCACACTTCCATGTATGCACCAGAATCATTAACCATCTCAATGACTGTTAACCATCGGTAACCGAACCCAGCTTATGGATGACTGCCTAGCCCTGGTTATGCATCTCAATAATTTCCATTTCTGCCAGCCGACGACCACTCTTGGCGCCATCACCGCGCTGGGATTCAATCCGCGTCAAGTACTTCTCATCGACCCCACCAGTAATATAGACACCATCAAAAACGCTGGTGTCAAACCGGGTGATTTTGGGGTTGATACCCATCGCGCAATCTACCAGGTCGTCAAGGTCCTGATAGATCAGCCAATCAACGCCGATATAGGCGGCGATTTCCTCGACGGTATGCCCGTCGGCGACAAATTCACAGGCTGCTGGCATATCGATACCATAAACATTGGGGTAGCGCACCGGTGGCGCCGCCGATGCCAGATAGACCTTCTTCGCGCCGGCTTCTTTCGCCATCTGCACGATCTGCCGGGTCGTGGTGCCTCGAACAATTGAATCATCAACTAACAACACATTTTTGCCACGAAACTCGAGATCAACGGTGTTGAACTTCTGACGCACGGATTTTTGCCGCTGCTGTTGGCCAGGCATGATAAAGGTGCGACCGATATATCGGTTCTTAACCAGACCGTCTCGATACTTCACATCGAGGCGATGCGCCATCGGCAATGCCGCTGTACAGCTGGTGTCCGGAATGGGGATGACGACATCAATATCATGATCAGGATATTCACGCAGAATTTTGTCCGCGAGTTTCTCGCCCATCTTTAATCGGGACTTGTAGACCGACACGTCATCAATGATCGAGTCCGGCCGCGCTAAATAGACCTGCTCAAAGATACAGGGACTATACTCAGCCTGAGGCGAACACTGCCGAACGAAGACCTCTCCATTGGTCTGAATGCAGACCGCCTGACCCGGTTGAATATCATCGATAAAGTCGAAGCCGAGAATGTCCAATGCGACACTTTCCGAGGCAACGATATATTCCGTACCTTGCGGAGTTTCACGCTTGCCATAGCAAACTGGGCGAATACCATTCGGATCGCGAAACCCGACGATGCCAAAGCCAATGATCAGCGCCACCGCAGCATAAGCGCCAACGGCCCGTTCATGAACACGACTTATCGCGTTGAATACGTCTTCAGGTGCCAAGCGCATTCCAGCAATGCTCTGTAACTCATGCGCAAATACATTGAGCAACACTTCAGAGTCAGAGCTTGTATTGATGTGGCGCCGATCTGTGCGGAATAAATCTTCGTTCAATTGACGATCGTTGATCAGATTACCGTTGTGCGCCAGGCAAATGCCGAAGGGCGAGTTGACATACATCGGCTGGGCCTCAGCCGAGCTTGCCGTACCGGCAGTGGGATAGCGGACATGAGCGATACCCATGTTGCCCTTCAGCTGGTTCATATGATCCTGTTGAAATACGTCTTTCACCAGACCATTATTTTTCCTTAGGTTGAGCGTATCTCCCTGACAGGTAACAATACCCGCAGCATCTTGGCCTCGATGTTGCAACACCGTCAGAGCATCATAAAGATCGTAGGCAACTTCGCTTCTGCCAACCATTCCGACTATGCCGCACATAATTCTAACCTCTTAGATGTTGGTATCACTGAACTGTATTGACGTTCTAAACCTTGCCTGCTGACACTAAATAGATATGCCGTGCGCTTTAAACTCGTCGACTTTATCGATGACAAAAATCTGCAACCAATCCGCCGTCACTATCACCTGTGGGATCAATCTCGAAGACTGCCACCAGGGATCTTCACTGATCGGCATTCGAGCCATGATGGCAACTGCTACCACCACAATCAAACCACCACGAACAAAGCCAAATCCCATACCCAGTATACGATTGATCGATGACAAGCCCGCTATTCTAACGACCTGGTAAACCAAATAGTTAATCATACCGCCTATGATCATAGTGGCCAGATACAAACCACCATAGGCAGCTGCCAAACGCAGCGAGGGGACACTGATAAAATCCACAAGCATATCGGCGACTTGGTTGCCGAACAGGCGAGCTATCAGGATCGCAGCAATCAGGGTGCCTAGCGACAGGGCCTCTTTAACAAAACCGCGCATGATGCTGATGAGAGTCGATATCACCACCACACTAATGATTGCCCAGTCTACCGCGACTATTTCCCCCATGATTTCGAACTCTTAATCTCTCGCTCGATATTTCGAAACAGCTTGCGCTTCAAAAAATCATCTAAGGCTATCGGTAAACTAACCACCTAATTGGCCCCCGTCATCTTCTAGCCGATAACGGACAATTGGTCCTGTGATATTGAATTTCACGCGAATTTCTTCAGCGACTCTCTCAAGCTGGCTCTTTTGCAACATCGGACCAACATAAACCCGAAACGTCTCGGTATTATTCTCAGTTGCCATGACCTGAATAATATAAGCGCGGTATTCCTCATCTCTGAGCTGTTGCCTCAGACGCTGGGCGTTTTTTGGATTCTGGAAACTACCAAGTTGCAAACTCCAACTCACTGGCAAAAGATTTTTGTCGAGAGTCAGCTCGGTAGCCGCGAGGGCAGACGCGTTTTCGCTCCCATCACTGGCAGTGGTATCGCCATAAGAGGTGTAGTCTGGCAGCAACTCGGGCAACTGTGCGGCGCTCTCTTGTTCCATCTCGCGCATCTTACCCAGCATACCTTCCATTGAGAGCTTCTTGAGTTCGATGGTGGGCGGTTCCGGAATCGTCGCCATGACACGCGCACGATCGTCTGACGTACCATCCAGTAGCATTGGCAGGATAATGATAGCCAGGGCTGTCAGCACCCCTGCACCCACTACCCGTTGTCTGAGTTTGGTATCCAACTAGTTATTCACTTCTCTGGCTACAATGAATTTAGCATTCGTCATTCAGCACCCTGAATAGCCTCGTCGGCCACCCGTTCAGCAAACACCTCCAGCACACCTGCGACCACCGGAAATGACCCAAACACCAAAATATAGTCTTCATCAGCACACTGTTGCACTGCCGCCCTATAAGCCTGCGCTATTTTAGCATAAGTACTGACCACAGACCCGCCGAGATTCGTCAAATGCTCAGCCAGCAAAGTGGCAGGTGCGGCGCGAGATTCATCCATATCGGTACAATAAAAATGGCTAACCAGCGGCGCCAACAGATCCAGAACCCCGGCATAGTCCTTATCGGCATACATACCTACCACAGCGTGACAACGACCCACTTGCGGCAACTGCTGTAACCTGGCCTGCAACTTATCGCGTAAATAGATTGCGGCATCTGGGTTGTGAGCAACATCCAGGATGGTCCTTCGCGGCCAGGCCAATTGCTGAAACCGCCCAGGCACCTGCCCCGCCTCGGCGGCCATCTGAATATCAGGATGACTCAGCGTCAGTCCGGCACAGGCCACAGCCTGACAAGCCGCGACAAAGCTATCAGCGGGTAAATTCAGCGCCGGCAGTCCAGCATGGGCAAAGTGGTCACCTTCCTGAGTGATCCACAAGGAACTTTCAGCATGATCAAACTCAGCACCCAGCGCATACAAGGGTACTTGCAATGCTTTGGCTTGCTCAAGAATCGATATGGGCGGTGCCCGGTCTACCAGCACACAAGGAATACCAGCGCGCAGAATGCCAGCCTTCTCGGCACCGATCAATTCACGGGTATCGCCCAGCCAAGATTGATGATCGAGGGCAATGCGCGTGATTACCGAGACATCAGGATCGACGATATTCATGGCGTCAAGACGGCCACCGAGGCCAATCTCGAGAACGGCCACATCGACGGCCAGTTGCTTGAAAATCACGAGGGCGGCCAAAGTACCGTATTCGAAGTAGGTCAATGAGATTTCGGCCCGCGCCTGATCGATGGCCTCGAATGCACCACAAATCAGGGCATCAGAGGCTGGCTCTCCATCAATCTCGATCCGCTCATTAAATCGGAGCAAATGCGGTGAGGTCGACTTTCCCACCTTCAGGTGCCGAGCCCGACACAATTGGGTAATGTATTCACAGGTCGAGCCTTTACCATTGGTGCCGGCGACCAGGAAGACTAGCGGTGCGGGTCTTAATACCCCCAAGCGCCGCCCAACCTCGCCTACCCGGGCAAGACCCAAGTCCCATTTAACCGGATGTTGTTGTTCTATGCGCTGCAGCCAGTCAGCCAACTTCATGGTCAGGATACTGCATCCATGGCCGTGCGCATGTCAGCGACGAGTTCGGTGACCGCCGCCCGCAGCCGAACAGGATCCTGCTCATTGGCCGCCATCAAACTTACCAGCGCCGTGCCGACCACTGCGCCATCAGAGACTCGAGCGACCTGTGCCGCGGATTCGCCATCCTTGATACCAAACCCCACCACAATCGGGGTCGTTGCATAGGCCTTAAACCCTGCTACTCGACGAGTCACCTCATCAATATCGAGATTGCCAGCCCCAGTAGTCCCTTTGACTGACACATAATAAGTAAAGCCGCGGGTACGTTCGAAAACCATTCTCGCGCGGGCCTCCGGCGTGGTCGGTGCCAGCAGGTAGATCGGGTCCAAATCTTGACTGATCAAAGCCTTATCCAGCACCTGGCCTTCTTCTGGAGGTACATTCACCAAAATCGTGCCATCGACGCCAGCACTGGCCGCCAGAGCGGCAAAGGCTTCATACCCCATGGCCTCGATGGGGTTGATATAGCCCATCAGCACTACCGGCGTGACAGTATCCTGCTCACGAAAGCTGGCCACCATGGCGATGGCATCCCGTAGACTCACTCTGTGGCGCATGGCGCGTTCATGCGCTAATTGAATCACCGGGCCTTCAGCCTCAGGATCCGTGAAGGGGACGCCAAGCTCAATAATACTGGCACCACTCGCCACCATATCGTGCATTAGCGGCACGGTGACAGCAGGCGACGGGTCACCGGCAACCACATAGACTACCAAAGCCTTTTGATGGTTATCTGCGAGGCGTTGAAAACAATCAGCAATACGGCTCAAGCTACTACTCCCGGGTTCTTTGAGTTAATCAAGGCTGATGCCATCAAGCTTGGCCATGGTTGGAATGTCTTTGTCACCCCGACCCGACAGATTCACGATGATAATCTCGTCCTTGCTCATCGTCGCAGCGAGGTCCATGGCATAAGCCAAGCCATGAGCTGATTCTAACGCCGGCAAGATTCCTTCCAGACGATTTAATTGGCGAAAGGCATGCAAGGCCTGCTTATCATCCACGGCCACATACTCAGCCCGCTTAATATCCTTCAGCCACGCGTGTTCTGGCCCAACGCCAGGATAATCCAGCCCTGCAGAGATGGAATAGGTGTCGAGCACCTGACCATCGCTATCTTGCATGAGGTAAGTGCGATTGCCCTGCAGAATACCGATCTTGCCTCTGCTCAGCGGTGCGGCGTGCTGGCCGGTCTCTAATCCATGACCGGCAGGTTCAACGCCGATGAGGCGAACGTCGCGGTCTTCCAAGAATGGATAGAAGATACCCATGGCGTTAGACCCACCCCCGACGCAGGCAACGACAGCATCGGGCATAGTGCCGAACTGCTTCAAGCACTGGGCGCGTGCTTCAATACCAATGACTGACTGAAAGTCACGCACCAGCATCGGGTATGGATGCGGGCCGGCAACCGTCCCGATAATGTAATAGGTGTCATCCACATTCGTGACCCAGTCACGCATGGCTTCACTCAACGCATCTTTCAGAGTGCGTGAACCGCTGGTGACTGGCACAACTTCGGCGCCGAGTAATTTCATACGATAAACATTCGGGCTTTGGCGAGCGATATCATCACTGCCCATGTAAACCCGGCACTTCAACCCGAAGCGCGCGGCGACCGTGGCCGAAGCCACACCGTGCTGCCCGGCGCCGGTCTCGGCAATCACGCGAGGCTTGCCCATATATTTGGCCAATAGTGCCTGACCAATACAGTTATTGATTTTGTGCGCACCCGTGTGGTTCAGGTCTTCACGCTTTAGCATGATTCGTGCCCCGCCCATCTGCTTCGTGAGTCGCTCGGCAAAATACAGTGGCGAAGGCCGACCCACGTAATGTTCCAGGTCATGATGAAATTCCGCCAGGAAGTTCTTGTCATTCTTGAGGTGACGATAAGCCTGATCAAGTTCAGCCAAGGCCGTCATCAGAATTTCTGAAACAAACTGCCCGCCATAGGGACCGAAATGACCCTTCTCATCTGGCATCACGGTCAAGGCTTCGTTAATACCCGCCGCCCTAACTTCTGAAGCCACCTGCCTGTTATCTTCCACTGTACTTGTCATCTACTCACCTTACTTTTTAACTGGCGACCTCTGACAACTGCATCTAGCTGCCGAGTTAGCCTGTTATCCATTAAACATCATCTGCTGCGCGAACCGCGCGCATAAAATCCATTATCTTGCCAGGATCTTTACGGCCTTTAGACCGTTCAACCCCACCACTCACGTCGACCCCGTACGGGGCAGCGTTGGCAATCGCCAACCCGACATTATCGGGATCGAGACCGCCAGCAAGCACGACGGGGGTCTTCAGCGCAGGTAATTGCTTCCAGTCAATAGTACGACCAGTACCGCCATATAGACCATCAACGAAAGCATCCAGAAGCACACCATGACTGTCGGGGTATTGGGCGACTAACTGGGCCACGTCATCCCCTGGCGCGACTCGAATGGCTTTGATAAACGGCCGGTGGAAACTGGCGCAAAACTCGTTGGATTCATCCCCGTGAAATTGCAGTAGATCGAATGGAACCTGACGGCAAATGCTACCGACCTGCTCTCGAGAATGATTGACGAACAGTCCGACTCGAGTGACAAACACCGGCACCTGGGCACAAATTTTTTGCGCCGATGGCGCGTCGACAAAACGAGGACTCGGTTCATACATCACAAACCCAAGGGCGTCGGCACCTGCCCTGACGGCCATTAAGGCATCGTCCGGATGGGTGATGCCACAGATTTTTACCCGGGTGACCATCGCTCGATTATCCAATAGCTAAAAACAAGGAAGTTTAACATCAATCTTCAGCCCCGGTAACGCGACGGCAGTTATTGATCAGCAAAAAAATGCGGTATTTTAGGTCCCTGGGGTAATTCAAAAGTATCCGGATAGACTACATCCACTAAATACAGACCATGGGGAGGCGCTGTCATGGCACCAACCGTTCGATCGCGGCCACCCAGCAATTGGGCGGTCCAGTCGACAGTTTGTTCACCTGCGCCAATATCCATTAGAACCCCGGCGATATTACGGACCATATGGTGCAAAAAAGCGTTTGCTTTAACATTCACCAAGACCATTTCACCGCGGCGAGAGACCGTAATCTCGTGGATATTGCGCATGGGGGTTTTGGATTGGCACTTGGACGCTCGATAGGCGGAGAAATCATGTTCGCCAAGCAGCGACTGAGCTGCCTGATGCATCTTGGCCGTATCCAATGGACGGTGTTCTCGAGTGAATAACCCGGCACCGATCGCCGAGCGTACCGTCGTGTTATGTATACAATACAGATAACGCCGTGCAGTGGCGCTAAAGCGCGCACTGAAGGTCTCGTCTACTATGCGACTCCAACTGACAGCGACACTGTCGGCCAAGTGCGCATTCGTTCCTAACACCCAGGCTTTCTCCGGGCGAACGGCAGGGGTATCGAAGTGAACTATTTGACGAGTGGCGTGTACCCCGGTGTCGGTGCGGCCCGCGCAAATGACGCGAACCTCATGATCTGCAATTTTCGACAATGCTGCCTCAAGAGTTTGCTGAACCGTATTGCCTTCACGTTGGGCTTGCCAGCCGTGGAATTGAGCACCCGAGTAACTCAGGCCCAACACGATTCGACTCAAAATCTCTGATTCCTTTTCTTCGCCGGCAGATATGTTCGCCGAACCGAGTGTTCATGACCTAACTTATCTGCTCAAGTAAAGCCTTAGCTTCCTCAATTTCGCTATCAGAGCCACCGACTATGATCTCCTCCAGCGTCTTCCGAGCAGCCTCTTCATCATCCATATCAATATAAGCCCGGGCTAAATTAAGCTTGGTACCCATATCGTCATCAAGATTAAAGTCTTCGTCATCCAGATCCAAATTAAAGCCATCATCATCCAGATCATCCAACTTCAAGGCATCACCTTCCGCTGAATCTTTATCGGCTAACAAATCGAGATCTTCATCAAGATCCGCTTCATCAAGACTGAAGGAGAAGTCTTCATCTAATTCGAGTGCATCTTCGCCATCCAGGCTCAGCGTGTCCTTTGCCGTATCGACGGCAACATCTTCTGACAGTGACTCACCGTCAAGATCAAGGTCCAGATCCAGATCATCAATCAAGTCATCGTTAAGCACCAGATCATCGGCTTGTGAGCCCAAAGCATCAACGGTGTCGGTTGCGGGCGCCTCATCACCATCAGTATCGAGTTCGAGATCATCGTTACTATTAAACTCGAAGTCACTGGCGTCTGTCTCGCTGTCAAGATCGTCCAAATCAAAAGACAAGTCATCATCAGCTGGCGTGCTCTCGATAGTCGACACGCTCATCGCTGCGACTTCGCTTTCCGCCGCCCCTGGAATTTTTGCTTGAAGCGCCAGAGCTTGCTCAATAGTTTGGTCATCGGCCGACTGACGAAGAGCTTCGAGCTGCAAATTGAACCCCGCCGCATCTCCTGTTTCGACATAGACTTCAAGTAGCTTAAGACGGATATCAGACCGATCTGGCTCAGCCGCGATCGCCTTCTGCAAAAAACTGATAGCTTGCGGGAAGCGCCCATAGGCTATGTAGATCTCAACTTCTCCCATCACATCGGTGGTCTGCGGGCTGGCGTCATCCTCTATATCGGCCAATTGATCCGCCGGAACGACATCCCCTGCGTCCAGGGAATCGTCCATCGCCGACGATGCGTCGACAACCGCATGTTCGAGCTCATCATTATCCGCCATGGCTTTATCTTGGCGGCGTTTGCGGTAAATCAGACCACCCGCAACCATGCTGATCAGCAGCAGTCCCAGACCGCCGAGAACAAAAGGGTCGGCGAGCAACCCAGCGCTGACATTGCTTGGCTTCGGCTTATTGACCGCCGCATTTGCCAGCTCGTCCTGCGCCCTTTGCACTTCCGCTCGAAGCGCGGCTAATTGGTCGTCTTTCAGCTTGACGATCTCACTCAGGGTTTCGATTTGGCGTGCCAGATCGTCCATCCGCGCGTTGAGTTCGCTATTCGCGCTTTGGGTCCGGTCAATATCTTCTCGAGCCAGTGCAAGCTCTGCCGCCATCGCGCTATTCGTTGCACCACTTGCGCTGCTATTGGAACCAGCACGCTGGCCCGCGTCGTCAGCATCGCTATTTTCTGCCGACACCAGTCTCAACTCACCCTCGTCGTTATTGCGACCACCAGATTGCTGGTTCCGGGGCTGCCGGCTGGTGGCATCCAGTTGAGTGACCGGCGCACTACTGCGGCGGGCGCCAAAATCATCATTTTGAACACGCACCGCATCTATCGCGGTTACCTTAGTTTCACGCTGAATCTCTTCTTCATCAGGGATGCGAAGCACATAACCCGCTTTGAGCAAATTGATATTGTTATCGATAAAGGCATCCGGATTGGCTCTTTGCAGGGCCAACATGGTTTGCTGAACGCTGACACCGCGATTAGGGCGCACTTCAAGCGCAATCTGCCACAGCGTATCATCGACCCCGGTCACACCATATTCGCCGTCGTCAATACGCCCGCGCTTTATCGCTGCGGCGTTATCTGTCTGGAGTGTTGAGGCTGGAGTGACTGATGGCTCAGCAGCCGGTGCTGCGGCAAAAGACTGGGAGCTTGAAGCTGTCGCTGCTTGCAGCGGCATGACACTATCATCGGTAAAAACCGGTGGATCTAGCAACACCGTATATTCTCTCAAAATACGGCCGTTGGGCCACAAGACCTCCACCAAAAAGTTTAAAAATGGCTCATTAATCGGTCGCGTACTGGTCACACGTAGCATTTTTCCGCTACCGTTCGTCTGAACAACTTTGAATCGCAGGTCTGTGAGAGCGTAATTACGTTCCACGCCCACTCGATCAAAGTCTTCCTGGGAAGCCAGACGCGGCAGGATTTCTTCAACATCCAGACCGCGAACATTGGTAAGCTCAATGTCTGCAACAAATTGCTGATTAAGTGCCGACTGCAGATCAAGGCTACCCAATCCGACCCCAAAAGCCGGTGAAGTCGTTAATACCAGTAACGCTGCGCCGCAAACTAGTAGCCGCTGAATCATTATTGTCTTTCCCTCTGGTTGCCCCATAGCCTATCTGAAGTTGCCAGACCGAAAACACGTCACCCATGATGACTTCGAGTAGCTACCTAGAAATGGTCTACACTTATTGCGGTAAGTCTCGCTAATCAAAGTCTTTTTACCAAATGTTCCGCAATTTGTATACTGTTTAGCGCCGCGCCTTTCCTGACATTATCCGAGACGATCCACATATTCAAACCGTTCGGCGCGGAGATGTCTTGCCTGAGCCGACCGACGAACACAGGATCATTACCAGCGGAATCAGACACGGCCGTGGGGTACCCGCCGTCGACCGATTCATCCACAAGCGTGACCCCCGCAGCTTCTGCCAACAGTGTTCTCGCGGCAGCTGCAGATAAGGGGCCACGAGTCTGGATATGCACCGCCTCCGAATGCCCATAGAACACCGGCACTCGAACGCAGGTAGGATTAACCTCGATAGTCTCATCCTCAAAAATTTTGTGCGTTTCCCAGACCATCTTCATTTCTTCGTTGGTATAGCCATTGTCCTCAAAGTCCCCGATATGAGGAATCGCATTGAAGCTGATCTGCTTGGTATACACCGAACGCTCAATCTCTTGGCCATTCAGCAACCTGGCCGTCTGGCCCGCCAACTCCTCAACTCCACGTTTGCCTGAGCCGGAAACCGCCTGGTAAGTGCAGACATTAATACGGGCAATACCCACCGCGTCCTGGATGGGCTTTAAGGCCACCAGCATTTGTATAGTCGAGCAATTCGGATTAGCGATGATATTGCGACCCACATAGTCGGCAATGCGCGCCGAGTTAACTTCCGGGACCACCAACGGGATCGAGGGGTCACGGCGAAAACAGGAGGTATTATCGATGACAACGCAGCCCTGGGCTGCTGCTATGGGGGCAAATTGCGCGGAAACCGAGCCCCCGGCAGAGAATAGCGCAATATGGGTATTGCTGAAATCAAAGGTGGCGAGATTCTCAACCCGAATTGATTTACCCTTGAATTGCAGTGTCGTGCCCGCCGAATTTTCACTCGCCAACAGGACGAGATTATCTACGGGGAACTGACGTTCCGCCAGAATTTCTAACATGACCTCACCGACCGCTCCGGTCGCGCCAACGATGGCGACGTTAACCTTTTCCACTGTGTTCTCCGTTATGATTTTTTACCTGTTCATTCATGTAAGTCTTTAAGAGCGCGGCATTATACCCTTACGCAAGGTCACATATTGGATATTCTCACCAGCCCAACAGAAGTCCAGGCAAAGCCCGCATCAACTCCGTCAAACCCTCGCTTGTCGACGCCAAAGATCAGCGCATGCTCTCCTGTTGGCGTGGCCGCGACGATGCTATGATCAATTCGCTTGTAACACAAATTCATATTTCTTATTAACCCTATAAGCGGCTGGAATGATCGATTTAGATAGCATTAAAGCTTTTGTCGCCGTCTCGGAAACCGGTTCCTTCTCCATTGCGGCCAATCGCCTACATTTGACCCAACCGGCGGTCAGCAAGCGGATCGCGTTGCTCGAAAGTCAGTTAAATGTTCGCTTGTTTGATCGTATCGGCAGAGTTATTAGTTTGACTGAGGCTGGACGTGTCTTCGACCCGCGAGCCCGACTGATTCTTCAGGAAGTCGAGGACTCGCAACGGGCCATTCGCAACCTCAGCGGGACTGTTGCCGGCCGCCTGTCCTTGGCCACTAGCCACCATATCGGTCTTTGGCGATTGCCCACGGTGCTAAAAACCTATTCGGAACGCTTTCCCGCTGTGATACTGGATCTGCACTTTATGGACTCTGAGGTTGCACACGAACAAATCGTGCAGGGTAATCTTGAACTTGGCATCATCACGATGGCACCAAGGTCCCACGAACGCTTGGCGTCTCGAGCGATTTGGACCGATGACCTAGTCTTTGTCTGCGCCCCAGATCACGCTCTGGCGAGTTACGCCTTGCCCAGCCTTGAGCAAATCGCTGCCTTCCCCGCCATTCTGCCGGACATGAGCACTTTTACTGGCCGCATCATCAAACAGATATTCGAGGATCAAGGCCTGCCGATTCATGTCAGCATGTCCACCAACTACCTTGAGACCATCAAGATGCTGATTACCATTGGCCTGGGCTGGAGCGTCCTGCCACGCAGCATGCTGGACGACACTGTCTGCGTATTGTCGGTGCCGAATATTCGAATCGAGCGCAAACTCGGGGTTATTCACCACGTCCAACGCAGCTTGTCTAACGCTGCCCTGGCATTTATGGACTTATTGGCCGAGGACGCCTCCTAAAACCTTGGCCCCACCGGCACGACATTGGCATTCTGTGCTCGATGCCGCAGCAGGTGATCCATCAGGACAATGGCTAACATGGCCTCGGCGATCGGCGTAGCCCGGACCCCAACACAGGGGTCATGGCGGCCCTTGGTCACGACCGCGGCAGGATTACCAGCGCTATCGACACTCTGACCTGGCTTGGTAATACTGGATGTCGGCTTTAAGGCGATACTGACGGTGATATCCTGACCGGAGGAAATCCCCCCCAGAATGCCGCCCGCATTGTTCGACGTGAAACCGTTCGGTGACATTTCATCTCGGTGCATGGAGCCCTTCTGGGTGATGGATGCAAATCCAGCCCCGATCTCTACGCCCTTAACGGCATTGATACTCATCATTGCATGGGCAATGTCCGCATCAAGTCGATCAAATACCGGCTCACCGAGTCCAGGCATTAAGCCCGAGGCGACAATATTAATCCGCGCGCCGATAGAATCACCCTCGCGTCGCAGGGCATCGATCATTTGCTCAAGACGCGGCACCAGCGCAGGGTCTGGACAGAAAAATGGGTTTTGCTCGATCTGGTCCCAATCAATGATCTGCGGGCTCAAGTCACCCATCTGCGCCATATAGCCCCTAATCAGGATGCCGTGCTCAACGGCTAAGTATTTCTTGGCCACTGCCCCGGCTGCTACGCGCATGGCGGTCTCGCGGGCTGAGGAACGCCCACCCCCACGATAATCACGAACGCCATACTTTTGCGCATAAGTATAGTCAGCGTGCGCGGGTCGATAGACGTCCTTGATGTTCGTATAGTCTTTCGATTTTTGGTCTTGGTTCTCAATCAGCAGGCCAATGGGCGTACCCGTCGTCAATCCTTCAAATACCCCTGACAGAATCTTGACCTGGTCAGATTCCTGGCGCTGGGTCGCATACTTTGAGGTTCCAGGTTTGCGGCGATCTAGATCACCCTGCAGGTCCCGTTCATTCAACGCCATCCCCGGTGGACAACCATCGATGATACAGCCCAGCGCCAAGCCGTGGCTCTCACCAAAGGTGGTCACTCTGAATACGTCTCCAATACTGCTACCCGGCATATCTCACTCCTTTACCTAAGCCCGCATTATAACCCTAAGTGAGCCGAAACTGCTGCGCTGTCGTAACTTAGTAATCAACCACTTTACCCGATTGTAAGATTGGCTTAGGGTAGCGCTATCAATGACTGGACTTGAGTATATGCAAGACGCGTTTAAGAAAATTTTGACTGAGATTGGCGAAGATCCTAATCGTGAGGGCTTAATCGACACGCCAGAACGGGCGGCTAAAGCCATGGCATTCCTGACCCACGGCTATGGTCAAACTCTGGATGAGGTCGTTAATGAAGCCTTGTTCGAGTCTGATACTAACGAGATGGTTATCGTCCAGAATATTGAGCTGTATTCCATGTGCGAGCACCATATGTTGCCATTTATCGGCAAATGTCATGTGGCTTACATCCCGACCGGCAAGGTGCTAGGACTCTCCAAGGTAGCACGCGTGGTGGACATGTACGCTCGCCGCCTGCAAATACAGGAAAACCTAACCAAGCAAATCGCTGAAGCCATTCAATCAGTGACAACGGCCTCGGGGGTCAGCGTGATTATAGAAGCAAAACACATGTGTATGATGATGCGGGGTGTCGAAAAACAAAACTCGGTGATGAAAACCTCCGTCATGCTCGGCGACTTCAGAGATAGCGCACCAACACGTATGGAGTTCATGTCACTGCTCAATCTTTCCTCAAGCTAACTGACAACCCGTTTAAAACTTTCCAATTAGGGTTTCGCTAATCGGCCAACAACAACTCTAGGCGCGCAGGGGCATCAATGCTTGGCGCCAGCGGCCCGACGCCGTAGGCCTGTAGCCGTGACTCAGCAATACCCAATTTGATTAAACGCAGGCGAAACTCGCCAGCCGCCGCAGCCGTTCTCGTCATCGCAGCCAGGACGGTTTCGTCTCGCTGCAGCGCGTCATGGCCGACGACGTACAGACTTAAAGCTGGGTTATCCATCAGCGCCGCAACCACCTTGTTTGTGGCGGCAACATCAGGTCGCAGCCCGATCTTGACGGCGGCACCGGATGTCAGTGCCTGCAATAGGTTCGCCGAATCCAACGCGTTCGCTGCCGCTGCGGAATCTCGTTGCGGTTTGATGGTATCTAAATGGGCATAGACCTGCCCGGTTGCGCGCTGTGCGACATAGATCGCCAGGTACTGACCATCGACTACACCGACAACATAATGCTGGTATTGCTCTGGGCCATACAGGATTCGACGCTCGAACACGCTGTTAGCCCAATAATTACTGCTGCCGCACTCACGCCCCGCACATTGATACAAAATCTGCCCCTGGCGCTCCAACTGCTCCAAGTAAAAATCGAAGACCAGATTACTACGGGGCTCGTCGGGCAGTAGATACGTATTGCGCGTGCGTTCACCTTGAACGTAGCGAGATGCCTCTGGCGCTATCTCGCTGTTCACTTTCTTCAAGGCACCCAGCATGACGCGATGAGTCGAGACGCCCTGTTCGCTTGCGCTCTCAACTAGCTGGGCACGCGGATACAGCGCGATTATACTATCACCGTTGTCTGCACCCATTGCGGCCAGGGGCAACCAGGCCAACAACAGCAAAGCGCAACATCGTCTCTGGAAACCGATCAGTTGAACTCGAATACCGACGTTAGTTATTCGGTTCCGTTTTATCCGCAGGTATCTATCGACCATCTCAGCTCACTCGTTTGTGGTGAAAAAACGTCCAATGTAATGGCGACAATCGAAGCCGTACCCATCATAACGGCTTCACCGGTAAGATAATCTATGAATTCACTGACAAAGGGCTGATGGGTGACCAATAGCGGAGTTGCGAAGTTACTGGTTGCCAGTAACGCTAATACTTGGCCCATATCACCGGCGGGAGAAAGACTATCCCAGCAGAGAATGGCAGCCTGATACCCCAGGCGGGTCGCCATCAAACCCGCAGTCTCTTGGGCTCGGGACAAGGGACTGGCGATGATGTGAGATACCTGAACATTCGCGTCTAGCAGGCTTGCTCCCTTAGCCATGACTTCCTCTACACCCAGCAAACTCAAAGGCCTATCCGCATCGGGGTATGACATCACGGCATCACCGTGGCGCATTAACAGTAGATTCATTCCTGGTCACCTTGTCACGTTTCATGGCGGCGGCATGCCCATTGGTTTGCTAAAGATTACCACATAAGACGAACTTCCCAGACCAGCCGGGACCTCGCTAGAAGCACCGCCAGCCCAGCGCTTAGGCTTCCTCTAAAAATACAAATTACTTACATTTTTCAATCCCAACCTTGCCTATATCGCTATACTTACCTTGCTATTGGCGTTATGTTATTTTTCCACTCCTATCTAACAGCTCATTTCCGTGCCTAATTTGGTCGAATCATTACAGAAGACTGTTATTTGCACGCTACAACACCTCATCCAAACGGTGGTTAACGAAAGCGAAGGCGTCGCGCTGTTCGGGTCAGCAAGGGACCCGTTGGCCGAGCAATTTATAACGCATATAAACAGCGCATTCGATGAACTTTCCACTACCCAACCGAAAAAAAGTACCACCGTTGATTTCGATAGCCTATCTCTGGTTCAGGAAGACGAACTCAACACTATGGTAGCTACCAGAGGAATGATCGCAGCTGCCAGGAACAAAAATCTACCCGATTTAATCAGTTTTAATACTCGGCTAAGCGCCGTGATCGAAATCAAGCAAATTGATGAGTCGTCGAACCCCCTGGACCCACAACAATTATCAACGGCGTTCTCGGCGGCCATGCTGAAGGTTGATTGCCGAGCGAAGAATGATCTTGCCGCTTACCGACGATTCAATGAAGTCCTGCTGAAGCAACTCGACACTGTCCTGCAAGAAGCCAACCAGATGCTGATAAAAGCAGGTGTCATGCCGGACCTAAGGACAGAGACGGCAACCCATGTTGCCCGGGGGGCAACCCAAAGTCGAAGCAAGGCTCGACCGCAGTTAGAGATGATGGATAGCTTTGGGGGGCTTGAAGCGCTACCAGCAGACAGTGAGTCAGATAATCCTGAGCTATTCGGCATGATGCAAAACTTGCTGCGGCCAGCAGCTCGTGGTGTGTCAGCCGCTAATGCCGCAAGTCAACAATTCGCCGTACCCAGCTCGATGATTCACGCCGCCCAGACAGCAGGCTTATTGAGTCCAGCGAACAACGAAACAGTCGTGATGGTCGGCCAGCAGGAGCTATTCGATATTCTCACCAACATCCAGCAGTCATTGAAAATTGATGGTGCGCGTAGCGCCGGTAGCACCAATGAAATCACAAACCATGAGCTCGAGAAGCTCGATGTGCCCGAGTCAATCAACGAACTTTTGTTACAAACCCAAGAATTGGGCAAGGGCAAGGCCAATGCTGTCGACCAGCAATCTGCCGATATTATCAGTTTGGTCTCCTTACTTTATGAAGCCATCTGGCAAGATAATTCTGTCGCCCTGCCCATAAAAGAACTGATCGGACGAACCCAGATCACCATCCTCAAGGTGGCTTTATCAGACACCACTTTTTTCAACCGAGAGAACCATCCAGCTCGCAGCATCCTCAATGAATTTGCCTCAGCAGCGATTGACTGGACAGAAGTCCGCGACTTAGAAAACGACTCGCTGTATCAAAAAATGAACGAATTGGTCAGCCGGATGTTAATCGAGTATACGGACGACATCGAACTCTTCAATAAACTGCTCAAAGACTTCAGGCTATTTCGCGCGCGCTTGGCAGCCAAAACCCACCACCTTGAACAGCGCATCATGCGCGCAAACGAGCGTGAGGAGCGAATTGAAGATATCCGCGAACTGGCGGATCAAAAAATTGCAGAGCGAATTCTTGGACTAGATTTACCAGCCTTTATCCAGGACTTTTTGGGCCAGATATATCACAAGTTTATGGTGATGCTGCTACTTAAAGAGGGTCCTGGCAGCAACGCGTGGAAACAATCCATTAACACGATCGACGTATTGCTGTGGACAGTCCAGCCTAAGGATCACGCTGATGACCGACCCCGTCTCGATACCGTCAACCCACGTTTGCTGAACAATCTGCGTAAGGCTTTACGAATTACCAAACTCGATAGCCTGGAAATCGATAGATTGATGGCGGAACTGACAATCATTCAAGAAGCCTCTTTCGCCCAGCTCGAGCAAGGTTTAATCGCAGACACCGGTGACGCAAGGTTCACCGGCGATGCAGTTGAACTTCAGGGTACGAGTAGCGAAGGTGTTCAGCCGGCGAGGACTAATAAGCAAGCAGCTATCGTTGAAGACATCGATGAAGATGATCCCCATATGCAAGCCGTCGATCGAGTTGACGTCGGTGATTGGTTTGAATTTCTGGGAGAGGCTGACCTGACTACTCGCTGCAAACTCGCTGCTAAAATCAAGGTTATCGATAAGTATATCTTCGTCACTCAACAAGGTGTCAAGGTCGTCGAAAAAACCCGCGCAGGTCTCGCCCGCGAACTCAAAGACGGCACGGTGAAGTTGATCAGCAACGGCCTACTCTTTAGCCGAGCACTCGAATCAGTGATCGGTAACTTGCGTGCATCACAACAGGAGCAGAGCGAGGACGCCTTTCAGCGCCCTCTCCTGAAAGAAGCTCCTGAGGCCTCACTAGCGCCAGTCGCCCCCAGCCATTAGTAGCAGCTAGCTCGCTGACAATTCCAAGAGCAGTTTATTCAAACGACTGACATAGCTCGTTGGCTCCTCTAGATGGCTACCCTCGGCAAGCATAGCCTGATCAAAAAGCACCAACGCCAGATCAGTGAAACGATTCTCGTCGGTTTCAGCATTCAACTTTTCAACCAGCGGATGAGTTGGGTTCAACTCAAAGGTACGTTTGTTCTCGGGTACAGCCTGCCCTGCTGACTCGAGTATGCGACGCATCTGCATACCCATTTCATCTTCGTTGACAACCAGACAAGCCGGCGAATCGGTGAGACGATGCGTAATCCGCACAGTTTCGACTTTTTCCCCTAGCACGGTCTGAATGCGCGCGAGTAAATCAACAAACTGCTTCTCAACCGCTTCATTAGCGGCTTTTTCCTTCGGATCTTCCAGGTCACCGAGATCCAGCGTACCCTTTGCTACATCTTGAAATTTCTTGCCTTCAAATTCCATCAAATGGCTCATCAGCCACTCATCGATGCGATCAGTCAGGATCAGTACTTCGATGCCCTTTTTCTTAAAGACTTCGAGATGTGGGCTATTGATCGCTGTGTGATAATTATCCGCCGCCACATAATAAATAGTTTCCTGGCCTTCCTTCATTCGTCCCAGATATTCCGTCAGGGGCTGGTTTTGATCTTTACTGTCGCTGTGGGTTGTTGCAAACCGCAGCAACTTGGCGATCTTGTCCTTATTTGCAAAGTCTTCAGCCACACCCTCTTTGATGACCTGGCCAAACTCGCTCCAGAAGGTCTGATACTGCTCAGGCTCTTTCTTCGCTAACTTCTCGAGCATGTCCAGCACCCGTTTCGTCAGGGCACTACGCATCGCGTCAATGGATGGATTTTTCTGTAATATCTCTCGAGACACATTCAGTGGCAGATTATTTGAATCAATCACGCCCTTAACGAAGCGCAGATAGAGCGGCAAAAACTGCTCAGCCTCGTCCATGATAAAGACTCGCTGTACGTAGAGCTTAAGACCACGCGGCGCCTCTCGCTGCCACATATCAAAGGGGGCCTTCGATGGGATATAAATCAAACTGGTGTAATCGAGCTTACCCTCGACACGATTATGGCTCCAAGTCAGTGGCGCCTGGTAGTCGTGTGACACCAGTTTATAGAATTCTTGATACTCTTCGTCAGTAATCTCTGTTCGCGAGCGGGTCCACAGTGCTTTAGCGAGATTAATCGCCTCATATTCCGCCTCTACAGGTTCCTCGCCTTCAGCAGGCGGCGCAGGCTGTGACATCATCATTACCGGTACCGCAACGTGATCAGCATACTTCTTGACGACGCTGCGAACACGCCAGTCATCTAGAAAGTCTGTCTCGTCTGATTTCAAATGCAGGATCACCGATGTACCGCGCTGCTCACGGTCAATATTTTCAATTTCAAAGTCTGCTTCACCGGCAGAAATCCACCGTATGGCTTCATTGCTCGCACTCCCGGCCGCCCGAGATTCGACCACAACCTTGTCAGCAACTATAAATGTTGAGTAGAACCCGACACCGAATTGCCCGATTAACTGTGCGTCTTTCTTTTGATCACCGGTCAGCGCACTGAAAAATTGGGCTGTACCAGATTTCGCGATGGTACCCAGATGACTGATCGCATCCTCTCGCGTCATGCCAATGCCGTTATCCGTGATGGTGATGGTGCCAGCCTCTTTATCGATATCGATGCAAATTTTCAGGTCGGCATCGTCACCGAGCAGATCACTCTTTTGCAGAGCTTCAAAGCGCAACTTGTCAATGGCGTCTGAGGCATTGGAGATCAGCTCGCGCAGGAAAATTTCTTTATTGGAGTACAACGAGTGAATCATCAGCTGCAGCAGTTGTTTGGCTTCAGATTGGAATCCCAGAGTTTCTTTTTTCGCTTCAACGGTCATGTGTGCTCACACCTTTTACGTAACTTGCATTGCCAGCAGAGATGGGGTTACCGGACCATTTTTTCAACCACCCAAGACCATCTTGCGGACAAAAAAAAGGGTAGCCGCCGCATGAAGCATGGCTACCCCCGACAACATCAGCCTCTACCAGCCAGTAAGCTCTTTGAGCGCGTTGCCGATTTCTGCCAAGCTCTTCACGGTATGCACACCTGCTGAGTTCAATGCGGCAAATTTATCATCAGCGGTACCCTTGCCACCGGCAATAATCGCGCCGGCATGGCCCATACGCTTACCCGCTGGCGCAGTCACGCCCGCGATGTAACCCACCACGGGTTTGGTCACATTGGATTTGATAAACTCGGCAGCTTCTTCCTCGGCATTACCACCGATCTCACCGACCATAATGATAGCGTGGGTATCAGGATCAGCCTCAAACATGGCAAGAATATCAATAAAGTTACTGCCCGGGATAGGATCACCACCAATACCAACGCAGGTGCTCTGCCCAAAACCCAGATCTGTGGTTTGCTTGACAGCCTCGTAAGTCAAAGTGCCTGACCGCGACACAATCCCGACCTTACCCGGCAGGTGAATCGACCCGGGCATGATACCGATCTTACATTGCCCCGGAGTGATGACACCCGGACAATTAGGCCCGATCAAACGAATCCCGCGAGTATCAAGGCTGGCTTTGACCGACAGCATATCAAGGGTCGGCACACCTTCAGTAATGCAGACGATTAATTCAATACCGGCGTCTGCCGCTTCCAGAATGCCATCTTTGGCATAGGCCGCAGGTACATAAATCACCGAGGCTGTCGCACCCGTTTCACGCACGGCTTCCTTAACTGTATTGAATACCGGCAGCTCGAGATGTCGCTGACCGCCTTTACCGGGCGTGATACCACCCACCAATTTAGTGCCGTACTCCAGCGCCTGCTTAGAGTGTAGCGTTCCCTGGGAACCGGTAAAACCCTGACAAATTACTTTTGTATTTGAATCAATTAGAACACTCACGCTGCACCTCCGGCGGCTTTCACTGCTTGCTGGACGGCATCCGTCAGACTTGTTGCAGCAATAATATCGACATCACTATCGGCCAGGGCTTTCACCCCAAGGGCCGCATTATTACCTTCAAAACGCACGACTACTGGCAGGGTGACGCCAACTTCCTTCACTGCACCGATAATACCTTCAGCGATAACATCACAGCGGACAATGCCACCAAAAATGTTGATGAGTACAGCCTTGACGTTGGTGTCAGACAATATGATCTTAAACGCTTCACTGACGGTCTCCTTGGTCGCACCACCGCCCACATCAAGGAAGTTAGCCGGCTTGCCACCATGCAGTTTCACCAAGTCCATTGTTCCCATCGCCAGACCAGCACCGTTGACCATGCAACCAATGTTGCCGTCTAGCGCAACATAATTCAGACCGAACTCAGCGGCCTGACTCTCGCGGGCATCTTCCTGTGACGGATCATGCATCGCGGCGAGTGTCTTCTGTCGGTAAATAGCATTGCCATCAATGGAGACCTTCGCGTCCAGACAGTGAATGTCACCGTCACTGGTGACAACTAGCGGATTGATCTCCAGCAGCGCCAGATCATTTTCCTGGAACAGCTTGGCCAAGGAAGTGAAAACATTGGCAAACTGATTGACCTGCTTGCCTTCAAGACCCAGTTGGAAAGCAAGGTCTCGGCCCTGATAGGGCATGCCACCGATAGCCGGGTCAATCACTGCCTTGAGAATTTTTTCCGGAGTTTCCTCGGCGACGGTTTCGATTTCCACACCACCCTCGGTAGATGCCATAAACACAACTCGTCGTGACGACCGATCGATGACCGCACCCAGATACAGCTCACGCGCGATATCCGTACACTCTTCAATATAAATTTTGCTGACCGGCTGACCATGCTCATCAGTCTGAAAAGTCACGAGATTAGTGCCGATATGCTGAGCGGCAAACGCGCGTATCTCGGCTTCTGTTGACACCAGCTTCACGCCACCGGCCTTACCCCGACCGCCTGCGTGAACTTGAACCTTGATCACCCAGCGCTCGCCACCTAATTCTTTTGCCGCTGCTACAGCCTCATCTGCTGTATCTACAGCATGGCCTTTGGATACGGGTAAGCCGTATTCAGCGAACAATTGTTTCGCCTGATATTCGTGAAGGTTCATAACTTCATGGTCCTTAAAATGTGATTAGAATCATCCTGCATCCAGGATATGCGCTCGTTTGCTTATCGTTTTTTAGTTATTGCTTTTACTTTTTACTTTTTACTTTTTACGTTTTCGATTTGCTATATGAATGGCATGTCCGGCCACTGCCAGTGCGGCTTCATGAAAGCCTTCCGACAATGTCGGGTGAGCAAACATTGTCAGGCCGATATCCTCAGCACTTGAGCCAAATTCCATGGCTATCACCGCCTCGCTAATCATTTCGGAGGCATGGCCGCCAATCATATGGACGCCAAGGATTCTGTCAGTTGCCGCGTCAGCCAACACCTTGATCATCCCTGCTGTATCGTTTGAGGCCTGCGCCCGACCACTGACGGCCAAGGGGAACATTCCCACATTATAATCGTCACCACTGGCCTTCAATTCTTGCTCAGTTTTGCCCACCCAGGCTATTTCTGGATGGGTATAGATCACTGACGGTACACAATCATAGTTCACCATCGGTTTGTGGCCGGCAATCCGCTCCGCCACCATCACACCCTCTTCCATACCCTTATGGGCCAGCATGGGGCCACGAACAACATCCCCAACAGCAAAGATACCCGGCGCATCCGTGGAGCACAGATCATTGACATGAATAAAGCCACGCTCATCCAGTATCACACCACTGTCAGCTGCTAACAGATTTTCGGTGAATGGCCGGCGCCCTACCGCGACGATCAGTTGATCGAACACCTCTTGTTTCTCGCCCTCAGCATCTGCATAAGTCACGGTGACTTTCTTGCCTTTGATACTGGTGCCAGTGACCCGCGCACCCAACCGCACGTCCATGCCCTGCTGCTTAAAAAGCTTTGCAGAGTCCTTGCTGACCTGCTGATCCGCCATCGGTAAAAACTCTTCGAGGGCTTCAAGCACTATGACCTCGGCCCCTAGCCGCAGCCAGACACTACCAAGCTCTAAACCGATAACGCCGGCACCGATAACGCCCAGACGCTTGGGTACAGCTGTGAATTCCAACGCACCACTTGAATCGACGATCAGGTTCGGCGTCAGTGGGCATGGTGGAATAGCGACGGGATTGGAGCCCGTGGCGATAATAATATTATCCGCTTCAAGCATCTCGACAGTGCCATCGTGGGTCGTTACCTCAACCTTGCGGCCAGCATTCAGACGCGCGCTACCTTCGAAGGTTGTGACGCCATTAGACTTCAACAGACCGGCAACACCCTTGGTTAGGTTTTCAACGACCTTATCCTTGCGTGCTATCATCGTCGGAACGTCAATTTTCAGACCTGAAATCTTGATGCCAATCTCGTCAAATTCGTTCTTGGCCTGACTATACTTATGTGACGCATCCAATAACGCTTTCGATGGTATACAGCCAACGTTCAAACAGGTTCCACCGAAAGCTGGCTTTCCTTGTTTATTGATCCATTTATCGATACAAGCTGTTTTCAGACCCAGTTGTGCAGCCCTGATCGCGGCATGATAGCCAGCAGGGCCTGCGCCTATCACGATCACGTCAAATTTGGTTGCCATACTAATACGTCTCCACAGAGGTTCGTTAAATGTCCAGCAGAATTCTAGCTGGCTCTTCGAGGAAGTCTTTAATCGTCACGAGAAAGCGGACCGCCTCTTGCCCATCAATCAGACGATGATCGTAAGACAATGCCAGATACATCATTGGTCTGATCACAACTTGTCCACCCACGGCCATAGGCCGCTCCTGGATTTTATGCATCCCCAAGATAGCCGTCTGTGGCGGATTTAAAATCGGCGTGGATAACAAGGAACCAAACACGCCCCCATTAGAAATCGTGAAGGTACCTCCGGTCATATCGTCAATGGCCAGCTTGTTATCCTTGGCTCGATTACCGTAGTCGCGAATTTGTTCTTCAATTTCCGCCAGGCTCAGGCTGTCAGCATCACGTAGAACAGGGACCACAAGCCCACGGGGTGAACCCACCGCAACCCCAATATCTTGATAGCCATGATAAACAATGTCGCTACCGTCAATAGAGGCATTCACCGCTGGAAAGCGCTTCAAGGCTTCGATGCAGGCTCGGACGAAGAACGACATAAAGCCCAATCGAGTGCCATTGTGGGCCTTCTCGAAGGCCTCTTTGTACTGGCTACGAAGCTCCATGATCGCTGTCATGTCCACCTCGTTAAAGGTCGTCAGCATCGCCGCGGTTTGTTGGGCCTCCAGCAGCCGGCGGGCAACACTGGCACGTAACCGAGTCATGGGGACTCGACGTTCGATGCGATCCGAAGCACCGGTGGCTTCATTCGCCGCGACTGGAACGGTCGGTTGACCGACGGCTCCTGCAGCCTGAGTCACGTTGGCGACAGCCATCAGGACATCTTCTTTTGTGACCCTGCCACCCTTACCGGTGCCGCTAATTTGGGTAACATCAACCTTATGTTCTGCAGCCATTTTCTTCGCGGCTGGACTCACAATCGCATCAGCTTCGGGAGCAGCAGTAACTGCCAGTGCAGCAGGCTCAGCAGGGGAGGATTTCGCCTCTACCACCGCGGCCTCACCGGCAACAAAGTGGCCCATGACTTCTTCAGCTAATACTGTTTCACCCGCCTGCTTCAGGATCTCACTCAAGTGCCCATCTACCGGAGCAACCACCTCAAGTACGACTTTGTCGGTTTCAATATCGACCAGAACTTGATCACGGCTGACTTGCTCACCAACCTGAACATGCCAGACTGCAATTTCACCGTCGGCGATCGACTCAGGAAACTCAGGCGCTTTAATTTCTATCATTTTACCTTCCTATGCTGCAAAGCGAACATAAATTTGGGACTCTCTGATTAAGGCGGCATATGCCACTAATATGCCGTAAATACTTTGAAGAAAATTTTGAGCGATGGCAGGTTTCATACCTATCCACAACAGTCAAAAAGCGCGCTGTGCATATTCGATCTCAACAGCACCACCAAAATACCCAGTTATTCAGAGCCTCCTTCGTTATTCAATATTAGTATTGTACAGGGCGTCGTGAACCAGCCGTTCCTGCTGACGAATATGTAAGGACACATAGCCCGCTGCCGCTGCCGCTGAAGCCTCACGACCGGCATAATGCAAATATAAGCCCGGGTAACTGGCATTCATAGCCCGCCGAACATGATGCTGGCTACTATACCAGGCACCTTGATTCATCGGCTCTTCTTGGCACCATACAGCGACGGCAATATTTTTGTAGCGCTTCAATATGGCTTTCAGCTCAACGTCTGGGAACGGGTACAGTTGCTCAATACGCACAATAGCGACATGGCCTAACTGGTCTTCCTGGCGCTTGGCATCCAGATCGTAGTAGACCTTGCCGCTGCAAAATATCACGCGAGTAATGTCCGCCGCTTTAGAAACTGCTGGGTCGTCAATGACATTCTGGAACTCCCCTTCACAGAGATCTTCCAATGTAGATATCGCATCTTTATGACGGAGCAAACTCTTTGGCGTCATGACGATTAATGGTCGACGTAGGGGCCGAATAGCTTGTCGGCGCAATAGATGAAAAATTTGCGACGGGGTACTCGGCACACAAACTTGGATGTTGTGTTCAGCGCATAACTGCAGGAATCGCTCCAACCGCGCCGAAGAATGCTCTGGTCCAGCGCCTTCATAGCCGTGGGGTAACAGCATCGTTAAGCCGCAAAGTCGGGCCCATTTGTGCTCACCGCTGGTAATGAACTGATCGATCACCACTTGAGCTCCGTTGGCAAAATCACCGAATTGGGCTTCCCATATTACCAGCGTATTAGGGCTGGTTTGAGCGTAGCCGTATTCAAACGCCAACACCGCTTCTTCAGACAGAAAAGAATCATACATGTCGAAGCGCGCGCTGGAGTCACTAAGATTTTTTAGGGGTACATGCTCTAGACCGGCCTTTTGATCATGTAATGAAGCATGACGATGAGAGAAGGTTCCGCGTGCAACGTCCTGACCTATTAAGCGAATATTATGACCTTGAGACAACAACGTCGCATAAGCCATGATCTCGCCGTAGCCCCAATTCAAAGGCAAAGCACCAGCCGTCATTTTCTTGCGGTCGTCTAAAATTTTACTGACTTGTTTTTGTATCACAAAGCCCTCAGGCAACTCTGTCATCTGATTCGCTAGACTTTGAAAATCCTTCAATACAAAACCAGTATCCGCTGCGGTAGTCCATTCATGACCCAAGTAAGAACGCCAGTCAACAAACATGCTGGTGTCAGGTTCCTTGAGAAAATCCCAGGCAACCGCCTCGCCTTTATCCAACGCATCGCGGTAAGCATCAACGCGACGCTGCAAGTCAGCTTCATCAACGATACCTTCCTTAATCATCTTGTCAGCAAAGATCGATAAGGTCGTTTGGTGCTTGCGGATGCGCTGATACATTATTGGCTGAGTAATCGATGGCTCATCACCCTCGTTGTGGCCACGGCGACGATAGGAAACTAGGTCTATCACTACGTCTTTATGAAACTCCATGCGGTAATCAAGGGCCAACTGAGAGACGAAGATAACAGCCTCGGGATCATCTCCATTAACGTGAAAAATGGGCGCCTGGACCATCTTTGCGATTTCGGTGCAATAACGCGTAGACCGCGCATCTTCCTGTTTGCTAATAGTGTAACCAATTTGATTGTTGATGATGACGTGAACTGTACCGCCCGTGTAGAAACCCCGAGTCTGAGACATCTGGAAGGTCTCCATCACCACACCTTGACCTGCAAACGCTGCGTCGCCATGCACATTGATCGCCAAGACCTTGTCGCCCAAGACGTCCTCTCGTCGATCCATTCTCGCGCGTACCGAACCCTCAATCACCGGTGCACCAATCTCCAGGTGAGACGGGTTGAATCCTAGGGCCAGATGCATCTCACCACCTGGCGTCATCAGGTTTGACGAAAAACCTTGGTGGTATTTGACGTCACCAGAGCCGAAGCCCGGTGTGTAGCGACCCTCAAATTCGTCAAATAAACCTGCAGGATCCTTGCCCATAAGATTCACCAGCAAATTAATTCTGCCGCGGTGTGCCATGCCTATCACTGTCTCGCGTACGCCAGCCTTACCCGCTCTGTGAATGAGTTCCGCCATACAAGGAATGAAGCTCTCACTACCCTCCAGCCCGAAACGCTTGGTGCCTGGGTATTTGGTGTGTAGGTATTTCTCTAAGCCTTCGGCAGCAACCAGCCGATCAAGGATACGCCGCTTCACGCCATCGCTGTAGGCAGGATTTGATCGCGCACTCTCCATGCGCTGCTGAACCCAAAGCTGCTCAGCTTGGTCCTCAATATGCATATATTCGGCGCCGACGCTATCGCAATAGGTCTGTTCCAAAGCATGGATAATCTCCCTTAATGGGGCAACATGGTCACCAAAAAACAGCGTTCCTGTTTGAAACGGTGTATCCAGGTCTGCGGCAGACAAGCGATGATACTCAAGATCAAGAATGGGTACTGGCGGTTTGTCTTCAAGTTCCAGGGGATCGAGGTTCGCCTTCAGATGACCTCGACGCCGGTAACCACTGATCAGCTCACCAACAGCAACCTGCTTACGCTCAAAATCAGCACTGATACTAGCGGGCGACACTGGGGTGACCCGTGCCTGGTTCTTCGATAACAAAAGAAAATGGTCGCGCACGGTGGAATGGGAAATGTCTGGCGCGATCGCTCCCTCGACCATTGGTAGCGTATCGAAATAGCTGCGCCACTGATCGGGAATTTCGGAGGGGTCCTCGAGATATTTTTCGTAGAGATCTTCTACATAAGCAGCATTACCAGCTGATATATGGCCACTGCGCCACAATTGCTCCATATTACTTTCTTGCATGTCCCCACCGTTTACCAATGTATAGTGCGTTAAGCTCTACTTAACCTTTGTGCTTTATGCGCTCAACCCATGGAAACAGGCTTTTCACGAAACCTGCAGGGACGTCAGCTCAACATCAACAAAGCCGGACAGCTTCCACTGTCCGGCTATACTTTGCCTTGTACTTATGGTTTCAGGGCGAGCCTTAAACTGCTTTTTTCAGCAACATATTTCGTATGTGGCCAATGGCACGCGTCGGGTTCAGACCCTTTGGGCAAACATTGACGCAGTTCATAATACCTCTGCAACGAAATACGCTAAACGGATCATCAAGATTCGCCAGTCGTTCTTCAGTCGCTGTATCGCGGCTGTCCGCCAAAAAACGATATGCCTGGAGCAATCCAGCCGGACCGATAAACTTATCTGGATTCCACCAGAAAGACGGGCAAGCCGTTGAGCAGCATGCACAGAGTATGCACTCGTAAAGGCCGTCTAGTTTCTCACGTTCAGCAGGAGATTGCAGGCGCTCTCTGGTTGGCGGTACCTCATTGTTGATCAGATAAGGCTCAATCTTGCGATACTGGGCATAAAACTGCTCCATATCCACAATCAAGTCGCGAATCACCGGCAAACCAGGCAATGGCTTAATCGTCAGCTTGCCGCCCTTGGCGACCTCAGACACGGGCGTAATACACGCCAAGCCATTCTTGCCATTCATACTAACGCCATCAGACCCACAAACACCTTCACGGCATGAGCGACGATAGGAGACCGTTTCGTCTCGCTCTTTGAGTAATGCCAGCACGTCCAGCACCATGAGATCCTTACCCGCAGGCAATTCAATGTCGAAGTCCTGCATATAAGGGGCGGCGTCTTTGTCCGGGTCGTATCGATAAACACTGACTTGCATTTAATAAACCCTCTCTTTCGGTTCAAACACGCCTTCCGGCAAATCTTTATCAGTTTGGAGCAAGCCCGGGGCACGATTCACATCACGCTTAGACAGCGTTTTTGTTACCGGGTCATACAATGAATGGCACAACCAGTTCTCGTCGTCCCGAACCTGGTAGTCGTCTCGCGCATGGGCACCGCGACTCTCTTTCCGGGCCTCGGCTGATATTGCCGTAGCCTCGGCAACTTCAAGCAAGTTATCTAGCTCTAACGCTTCCAGCCGCGCAGTATTAAAAGCCTGGCTCTTGTCAGTCAACACCGCTTGGCTGATCCGTTCCCGCAACTCACTGAGGGTCTTCATACCCGCCTGCATATTAGCTTCTGTGCGAAACACGCCAAAGTTCAATTGCATACAGGATTGTAATTCACGCTTGAGGCCGGCAACACTTTCGCCCTTCGTAGATTCATTCCAACGACTCAAACGTTGCGTCGCGGCTTCAATATCAGAACTTGATGCAACGCCGGAGTCCATACCCTGGTTCAGCGCATCGGTGATATGCAAGCCCGCGGATCGGCCGAAAACCACCAGATCCAGCAAAGAGTTCCCACCCAGGCGGTTCGCACCGTGGACCGAGACACACGCAGCCTCACCTACTGAATACAAACCGTTAACGATTTCGTCTTCACCCTTGGCATTTCGAGTAATCGCCTGGCCGTGAATATTAGTAGGAATACCACCCATCATATAGTGGCAAGTCGGCACAACTGGAATCGGCTCTTTAACGGGGTCCACATGGGCGAACGTCTTCGCCAGCTCTACAATCCCAGGCAACCGCGAGTGTAAAATTTCCTCACCCAGGTGATCCAGCTTCAAGAACACATGATCACCATCCTCACCACCGCCCCGACCCGCGAGTATCTCAAGGATCATGCTCCGCGCCACAACGTCCCGACCTGCCAAATCTTTGGCTGTCGGTGCATAGCGCTCCATAAAGCGTTCGCCATCTTTATTGATCAGGTAGCCCCCTTCACCCCGGCAGCCTTCAGTGACCAGTGTTCCCGCACCGGCAATACCGGTGGGGTGAAACTGCCACATTTCCATATCCTGGAGCGCCAGATCCGCTCGCAGAGTCATGGCAGCGCCATCGCCGGTGCACATCAAGGCATTCGTCGTTGATTGGTAGATCCGCCCTGCACCGCCCGTGGCCAACACTGTCGCCTGGGCTTTGATGTAGTTGACTTCGCCGGTTTCCATGCACATTGCTATGACACCGACTACGGCGCCGTGGGCATTTTTTACCAGGTCTACTGCAAACCACTCCGACAGGAAAACCGAGCCTGCCTTAGTGTTGCCCTGGTAAAGCGCATGGAGCAGTGCATGACCTGTGCGGTCAGCCGCAGCACAGGTACGCGCGGCTTGGCCACCTTTGCCAAAATCCTTTGATTGGCCACCGAACGGCCGCTGATATATTCGGCCATTGTCGTTACGAGAGAATGGCAGCCCCATATGGTCGAGTTCATAGACCGCCTGAGGACCCACACTACACATATACTGGATCGCATCTTGGTCGCCAATATAGTCAGAACCCTTGATGGTGTCATACATGTGCCAACGCCAATCATCATTGGGATCATCACTGGCTATCGCACATGTGATGCCACCCTGCGCTGAGACCGTATGGGACCGGGTCGGGAATACTTTCGAGATCACGGCGGTTTTACGGCCCGATTCGGCTAACTGCAGTGCGGCACGCATGCCGGCGCCACCACCACCAATAATGATGGCGTCAAATTCCAGTGTAGGTAACTCACCCATTAAACTAATTCCCCCAGAGTATCTTCACGCCCCAGAACAAATAACTGGCCAGCGTCAAAATACAGATGACTTGATAAATTAAGCGATAACCGTTGGCATTTTGCCCAAAGTAATGCTCTCGAATGTAATCAGTGCCGATCGTCCACATGCCAATCCAGGCATGCGCACAGGTTGATACGAGCGCCAACATGGTAAAGATCTGCATCCAGGTGTGAGAAAACAGCATTTGCCAGTCGGCATAAACCATCTCACCTTGGAACAATAAGTAGCCCACCAGGAACACCGTGTAGGCCGCTAGAATATAGGCCGTCACCCGTTGCACAATGAAGTCAGACAGGCCGTTACGAGAAAAACTTGTGACTTGAGTAACCATAATTTTTTCCTTTAACCCTGAATAACCCAAATGCCGGCGAGAAAAATCAATACTGCAGAGACTAGAAACGTGACTCTGGCAGCAAACTTACTACCCTCGATGGTATCCGCGATCTCCATATCAAGCAGCAAGTGCTTGATACCGGCAACGAAGTGATACGCTAGCGCCGACAGCAGCCCCCAGGTTACGAACATCCCAAACGGCGAGTTCATCAGACCCTTGAGGACATCGAAGCCCGCGGCAGAGGATAATGACAGGTCCAGCGCATACAGCCCAAAGGCAATACCAACAAATAAAATAACCCCGGCTATTCGATGGGTAATCGAGGCTAGCGCAGCCAGGGGCCAGGCGAATGACATCAAATCTGATGGATTCACGTTAACGGGACGAGGATCGTTTTTCACAAATAAGTTCTCAAATTGAGCCCACCAGACCCGATTCATGACGTCAGCCCTGAGATCGGTGCGCGCGGGGAAATGGCTTTTGAATTTCGCGGGGCAATAATAGTGAGTTTGTTAGCAAAAGACAAACACAGACCCGCGTGCGACGGATATATCAAGGCTTTACAAGCTGCGCTGGTTTTGGAATCATGTCGCTCCGTCGCCGCATCTGTGGATTGCTCATTTGAATGATGGCAATCGTCAACGAATGACCATTCGGCGGGTAAACCTGGGAGTTCTTTCATGGTACAAAAAGTTGAAATTACGATTGATGGCAAATCCATCGATTTAAATGTTCTCGAAGCTTCCGAGGGCAATAATGTTGTCGATGTCAGGGGCCTGATCGCCGAAGGTATTTTTACCTATGATCCCGGCTTTTTATCCACTGCCAGCTGTGATTCAAAGATCACTTATATTGATGGGGACGCCGGCATACTCCTATACCGGGGCTACGCGATAGAGCAATTGGCCAGCCAGGCAAGCCATCTGGAAGTCTGTTATTTGCTGCTAAACGGCGAGCTCCCGAATTCAGCCCAACTGGCTGAGTTCGACGCCAGCCTCAAAGATAAGCAGCATGTGGATAAGCAATTCCAACAAATTTTCAACGGCTTTGCCCGTGGCGCTCACCCCATGTCGATGGTTGGCGCTGCCATCTCTGGCCTGGCCTCTCTGTACCATGAAACGACGGATATTACCGACGCCGAAAATCGTAAGACCACGGCCCAACGGTTGATTGCGATGATCCCCACGATTGCTGCCATGGCCTACAAACACGGTCGAGGTGAAACCTTCGTTGAGCCGGATTCGAGCCTCGGTTATGCCGAAAATTTTCTCAATATGTGCTTTGGTGAGACGGGTAAACCTTCGACGATCAGCCCGGTTATTGCCGAAGCGATGGATAAAATATTCATTTTGCACGCTGATCACGAGCAAAATGCCTCAACATCAACAGTGCGAATGGCAGGCTCCACTGACTGTAATCCGTATGCCGCCATCTCCGCCGGCGTGTCAGCGCTCTGGGGACCTGCGCACGGGGGTGCGAACGAAGCCGTTCTGGACATGCTCATGGAGATTGGCGACGAATCGCGAGTCGCCGAATATGTGGAGAAAGCTAAGAACAAAGACGACCCCTTTAAGCTAATGGGATTTGGCCACCGGGTTTATAAAAATTTCGATCCCCGGGCCAAGGTCATGGAGTCCTACTGTGCAGCCGTACTGGCCGAGCGAGGCGTTGAGAACGACCCTCTGCTGAAGATAGCCAAAGCACTCGAGAAGATTGCTCGAGAAGACGACTACTTCATCTCCCGTAAGCTCTACCCGAATATCGATTTCTATTCGGGCATCACCCTGAAAGCCGTCGGCATCCCAACAGAGCTCTTCACCGTAATATTTACCCTCGGTCGTATGCCAGGCTGGGTGACTCACTGGGATGAGATGCTTAGCGCGCCGTACAAAATTGCCCGGCCGCGTCAACTGTACTTAGGCGAACATCAGCGGGACTTCATTGCCCTTGACGATCGCTAGCACTCAGGGCCCCGAGGCGCCTCGGGTTCTTGTCAACTTCACTTAAACACTAAACACTTAACAAACAGGATTGATCATTTGAATATTTCAGCACAGATGGAAACGACCAAAGGAACAATCAATATCAATTTTTTTGCTGACGAAGCACCCATCACGGTGGCTAACTTTGTCAATCTCGCCCAGCACGGCTACTACGACGGTTTGAATTTTCACCGCGTTATCGCCAACTTCATGATCCAGGGCGGATGTCCCTTAGGCTCAGGAACCGGCGGCCCAGGCTACCAGTTTGAAGATGAGTTTGTCGCCTCACTACGCCACGACAAGCCCGGCAAACTCTCAATGGCGAATGCGGGTCCACGGACCAACGGCAGTCAATTCTTCATCACCCATGTAGCGACACCTCACCTGAACGATGCTCACACCGTTTTTGGTGAAGTCGCGTCCAGTGAAGATCAGGCTATCGTCAATGCCGTCGCGCAGGGCGACAAGATCATCAAGCTCACGATCACTGGTGACAGCGCTGAGTTGCTGGAAGCGCAAAAAGACCGCGTTAGCGCCTGGAATGACGCGTTGATCAAGAGCTTTCCCGATCTAGCATAGGGCCTCGCGAATCTATGCGGGGCCACCGGCCTCGCATAACCCCGCCGCACCAAATCCAGCCAACGGCCTTGTCTCCGCCAACAGTGTTTTTGTCCCTTCTCAGGGAGTGCTACCATATGCCTAACCACCAGTGAGCACATTCCATGCACGGCGTCATTCTCGATGCGGCCAGTCTCGGCCAGGATCTCGACTTAAGTCCATTGCTGAACTCAGCACTTAGCTGGCAAGTGTACAATGATACGCCGGCAGCCTTGGTGGATGAACGCATTCACGACGCCAATATCGTACTGACAAACAAAGTTAATCTGTCAGCAGCTAATATGCAGAACGCAGCTAATTTGAAATTTATTAGCGTGATGGCGACTGGTACTAATAACATCGATCTGCAAGCAGCCCAACGACAGAACATTGTTGTCAGCAATGCAGTCGGTTATGCCACGCCATCTGTGGTTCAGCATACGCTGACACTGATCCTGGCGTTAGCTACTCGCCTCAATCTCTATCAACGTGATGTCCAAGTGGGCAAGTGGCAGCAGAGCAAGACCTTTTGCCTGTTAGACCACCCAATAATGGAACTCAGCGGCAAAACTCTGGGTATCGTTGGCTTCGGCGAACTGGGAAGCCAAGTCGCTCGCGTCGCTGAGAGCTTCGGCATGCTGATCAAGGTGGCGCAGCGGCCTGGATACCAGGACTCAGACGTTGAACTTGGCTACCCTCGTTTAGCCCTCGAGCAGCTCCTCCCCGAAGTTGATATTCTGAGCCTGCACTGTCCTTTGGTACCTGAAACAGAACATCTGATAAATCAAGAGACTTTGCGGCTAATGAAGCCAAGCGCACTCTTGATCAATACTGCTCGAGGCGGTCTGGTTGACTCAACCGCGCTATTGGCGGCGCTGAATAGCGGCCAAATTGCTGGTGCCGGCATTGATGTGTTGCCGACTGAACCTCCTGGGAAAGACGAACCACTCCTATCAGCACCACTGGCCAATCTGATCATCACGCCCCATATCGCTTGGGCGGCTCTGGAGTCACGGCAGCGTCTACTGATTCAAGTCTGTGAAAATATTGAGGGCTTCCTGCGTCAGGCGCCATGTCGCCAGGTATTTACAACCTAGCTTCCGCAAACCGGGCACACGCTTCTTTCGCGACCACTCACCCTAAAGTCAATCAAATACTGCAGTAGCTCACCGAATCAAAGCCTTCATGCCTTGCTCAATGCCAGTGACGCTGAGGTGATGCATCTGCGCCTGCATCAACCGCTGAATCATAGTGATACTGTAGCTGTCCTGCCACTTAATCGGATTAACCGGATTCAGCCAGACTAATTTCCTAAAATGCTGCTGTAGCCGATCAAGCCAGACCTCGCCGGGCTCAGCATTGAAATGTTCAACGCTACCGCCCTTCTGCGTAATTTCCTCACGAGCCATACTGGCATCGCTAACAATAATGATCTTGTAGTCCGAGCCATACTTTCGCAGTAGGTCCAGCGTATTAACACGCTGTTCCTGGCGACGGCTGTTCGTAGTCCACAGTGACTCGTAGATAAAATTGTGGAAATAATAATATTCGAGATACTTGAATTCAGACCGCGCGGCAGAAAACAGTTGTGCGCAGCGTTCAATATATTCATCCATGGAACCACCGACGTCGAGCAACAGTAATACTTTGACCGCGTTGCGGCGCTCTGGCACCTCCTTGATTTGCAGAAAGCCCCCATTGTTCGCGGTCGAGCGGATGGTGTCGTTGAGATCCAACTCAAGATCGACAGCGGTCCTGGCAAACTTTCTCAAGCGTCGAAGCGCCATCTGCATATTACGGGTACCCAGCTCGACGTCGGGATCATAATCCTCATACTGCCTGAGTTGCCAAACCTTCAGTGCCGACTGCTGAGCCGGCACGTCGGTGGTGTCCCGAACGCCCTGGCCTGGGTGCTCACCACTACCAAGGCCTGATTCGCCATCCGCACCTTCACCATGATCACCGCCTTCTCCTTCTCCTTCTCCTTCTCCTTCTCCTTCTCCTTCTCCCTCTCCTTCTCCTTCGCCCGGACTTTCAGCCGCGGCATGACCTGATTCAGGATCCTCATGCTCCCTTGCATCAGAAACGATAACCGCCTCTGCTTGAACTTTTCCTGGATCGCTATCTCCGTTCTGGCTCGCTATCTGCAGACGAATCTCCTCAAGACGCTGTTGCGCAACCCGAGCTTGATAATCGTCCAGCAATTCACGCCATTGTTGATGAATCTGAGGGTCAAATAAATCTGACAAGGCAGTGGCCATCAAGGCTTGTACCGGCGAGTCCGCAAGCGCAGATTGCCAGTCGTCCATCTGATCGAAGTAAGCAGCAAATGCTTGATCGAATCGATCAAAGTATTTTTCATCTTTCACCAAACAGAGACGGCTTAAGAAATAGAACTCGTCGATTTTAGCAAACACCAAGCCGGCTCGAAGCGCGGCAAGCAGGTCAAGCCATTCACGAATTGAAACAGGTACACGGTGTTTGCGTAGATGGCCCAGAAATTCGATCAACACGGCTGAGTCGCCATAAAGTAATTGTCAGAATTGATAGACTTCACCACTTTGATAAAGTGCTAGTCGATTGCGATATGCCAGCTCATCAGTACTCCCGATCGGCAGATCAAGGATCGCCTGACGCATCACCGCAATGGCTTCATCAAATTTGCCTAGACGAGCCAGACCAGCTGCCAGGGAGTTTTGCGTACTGGCACTCGACTCGGTAGCCAGAACTTCCGTTGCCAAAGTCACAGCCAGTTCGCCGTTACAAACGGTTGTCCGCGGACAACCAGCCAGTAGCAAAGCCAGTCGAGTCATCGCGCTGCGATCGCCCTGGTCAGCCGCTAAACGATACCACTGTGCCGCTAGCTGATAGTCCTGAAGCACGCCGACCCCCCGACTATAAGCATAGCCCAGTGCATTTTGGGCGGGTGCATGTCCTTGCATCGCCGCTTGCCGATACTGGCTGACGGCATTAGCAACGTCGCGGGCAACGCCCACACCTTGTTCAAGAGCGACAGCCAGATGATAGTGGCCCTCGACGACACCCGCTTTGATCGCCTCGATAAACCATTGCACTGCTATTGAATCGTCTTGTGGGCCTCCCGCTTGTGGGCCACCCGCTTGTGGGCCACCCGCTTGTGGGCCACCCGTCCTTCCAAGGTACATCTGCCCGAGCGGCACATAAGCCAGTACATATTGGTTTTCTGCTGCTAGTCGATAGAGCGCCAAAGCTTGCTCGTCGTCTCGCTCAACACCCAGACCCAAATGATACAACCGCGCAAGTCCGAACTGACTCGGACCAAAATTGGCAGCGGTCGCGGTTTCGAAGAATTTAACCGCCAGCTCATAGTCATGATCAACGTTGGCGGCCAGATTACCTAACTGATTTAGGGTTAGGCTATGTGCCGGATCGAGTGCCAGCGCCGCGTTAAGATCCTGCTTTGCAAGTCCAAAAGCATTCAGCAAGCTGTAGGCGATACCTCGATTCGAATAAGCTACAACAAGTTGCAACTCAGAGACATCTTCAGCTGACAGCGCGCCCGTTAACAAAGTAATGACATCTCGATATCGACCTTCACTGGCCGCCAGTTGCGCCTCATCGAACTCTGATGCAGAGACAGCGAACGGTAGCCAGAGCAACCAAAGTGTTTTACCAAGTACTCGCGCTAACGTCTTAAATTGCTTATATATCATATACTTAAAAATCCGCACTGGTAACAGCGATATGAGAGGAAGTATAGCATTTGTCCCTCTTAATATACGTTTGAACAGCAAAAATCTAGCTGCCATGGGCATAAGCTCCCTTGGCAATCGAAGCAGAGAATGGGTCGCTAATGGCACCGCGCTGCAGCGCTGTTAGGAATGTGTCAGACGGGTATCGACCGCAAGCTTTGAGTCCACTCATCCCTCAAACCTTTGGGCATGGGAATTTACCCTTGCAGTTCAGCATCAATACTAACGCCCAGACCTATGGGCTAGACAGCGCTGAATGCGATAGTTCAGCACCGGTCGTGTTGAACCAGAAAACTATGGTTATCCAACTCAAACGAGGCAATGGCAATACGCTGAGCCTACCGGCCCTGGTACGAATCGACACGCTATATAAGTTTGCGCTCGACCCGAAGGCCGACATTCTGCACTACTTGCAGCCCTACCTGCAGCGCCGCCTTACCAACGACGGCAACTTAGCGGCACATCAGCGCTGGTCATTGGGCTGCTCCCTAGGGTCAACCACCGATCACACGACGTAGTTCTCGGGCCATCTCGCCAATTTTAGCCTGTATGACTCGAGAATTTTGCGGTCCCATTCTCACTAGCTGCTTCTGTATGGGGCTGAGCGACTCGAGCTGAGGATCTTCGAAACGATACATCACCACGGGCCTGACCAACCGCACCGGTCCCTCGAGCACGGGCGTCTCCAGGACTCGGCCAACCGCCTGGAAAACTACCGTTTCAAACTGCTTATCGGCATAACCTAATTCAGCGTAGGCTGCCGCAAACAAGGGTTTCAGCAAGCTGTAAAACTCCGCGGCACGCCGGGAGTCCAGCGAAGCAAAAATACGGGTCATTTCGTCATATCGTGTGTAACCAGCCTCATCCATGATATACACCGTGTCATTTAACGGCTTCACAAGAAAGGCCCCTTGGGGCTTCAGAACTGCCACCGAGTCTTTCGCCACATTGCCATTGGCGGCATTATCCACCAGCACAACGAACTTACGCACCAATTCTGCGGCGCTTAGCCAGGTATTAATCGCTTCTTCACGTGTCAAACTTAGCACGCCGTCGCGGATCAACTCATCGCTGTCGTCCAGTCTCGGCAACACAAAGGTTGGCTGCGCTGGCTCAGCGGGCTCAATAGGCTCAAAGGGATCGAGGGAGTCAATGGGCTCAGCAGTGACATCGGACACACTTTCCATCGCGAGCTCAGACTCCGGTGATGCCGGCGCAGCTTTCTTAGCCACGACTGATTGACTTACCACTACGGAGTCAGACTCCGGCGTGCTCACCAGGTATGCCACAAAACCGATGATCAACAAGCCAACGATTACGAGCGCAATCAGAACAGGTTTGTTTTCAGCGATGCTTTTTGCTGCTGTGGATTCAGATACCTTCTCGGTCTTATTTTCACTCATCGATTCACTCGGCGCATAATGAAGCTCGTTATTGTGGAGTGGATCGGTCGTTAAGAACAAGGGTTATGCACTTTATTCCACTTTACTTCCATCATTAACGTCTGACGGCCCTAGGGTTGAGAATTTATTCCTCGCATCGCGACGGTCATTCACCCAGCTTCGCACGCCGCTAGCGCCCTATCGAGGGTCCCAGAAGCCATCTTTGGACCCGTCACCGGCAGTGCTAGCACATCAGCCGCGCGCCAGATCAGTGGACTGTGCACATGGAATATCACTTTAATCGCGGCATTTAATCGCGGCATGGCTCCCGTCGACCTGAATATCGACCCGGCGTCGCCCCCCAAGTAATTCCAGGATCCGAAGGCGTCGGCGCTAGCTATTCAGCAACGCCATGTCAGCAATGCCATGTCAGCAATGCCATGTCAGCAATGCCATGTCAGCAACGCCATGTCAGCGATGCCAGGTCGCCCTGTGGCGCTCGCGCTGCAACAAACTCCAGGTCAAACTGGATGACGCCGTCACGCTCCCTCGGGAAACGCTGTCGCCAATGAGGTCTTATAGGGCGGCAGCATCACGCCGCGATCGGTAATGATGCCGGTCACCAATTCGCCTGGCGTAATATCAAAGGCCGGATTGAATACCGGCGTATTTGCTTCAGCAACCAGCTGCGTACCAAAACGTAACACTTCATCAGCATGCCGTTGCTCGATGGGAATCTGTTCACCAGAAGGCGTCTGTCGATCGATGGTTGACGCCGGGCACGCCACATAAAAAGGGATTCGGTAATAGGCACAAAGAATCGCCAGGTTCAGCGTACCTATCTTGTTAGCGGTGTCGCCATTGGCAGCCACTCTATCAGCACCAACAAGTACCATATCAACCTGACCGCACGCCATCACGTGGGCTGCCATATTATCCGTAATCAGCGTTCGACGAACACCAGCCCTGCCGAGCTCAAAGGCAGTCAATCGCGCGCCCTGCAGCAAAGGCCGAGTCTCGTCCACAAACACGTGCACCGCAACTCCCTGTGCCGCGGCTACATAGATCGGTGCCAACGCGGTACCGAGCGCCGACACCGCCAAGGCACCGGCATTACAATGGGTCAAAACGTTGGGATACCGAGCAACGATAGGGGCTCCTGCCGCGCCAATCGCCTGACAGGCAAGGCGGTCTTCGGCGTGGATCGCGATCGCCTCCTGTTCCAGGCGTTCGACTAGTTGAGCCCCGGACAGGCCAGTCGACGAGACGGCGCAATTAAGCATGCGGCTCAGCGCCCACGCCAGATTAACCGCCGTCGGTCTGGCACTAGCGAGGTAGTCAACTCTGGATTTGAGTCGGGCCATCAGATCATCGGTGACGTCGAGTCCCACCAGCAATCCATAGGCCGCCGCGATACCAATGGCCGGCGCGCCTCTGACTTTGAGGGAAGTGATTGCGGTGAATACTGATTCTATCGTCTCGCAGACAAACGAAATTTCCGCATGGGGTAACCGCGTCTGGTCGAGCAGTACCAACTGACCCGACTCCCAGGTCACCGCCATGGGGACTGCGGACATAGACTCGTTATTCCCGATCAGCCGGCTCGCAGATCAGCAATCATCTGCAGGCGCTGATCCGTATCAACGAAAGTAAAACCGCCACCGGTTCGGTCAGCGATATCGCCATAACGCCGCTGAATTTCAGCCACCAGCGTCTCTGGCTCACCCATCACACCGAAGGTGTTAAGCATCTCATCGGTAATCAATTGGCCCATGGCCTGCCATTGGCCTTGCTTCGACATGGCGTTGAGTTCTGGCTGCATATCACCCCAACCATGCACCCCCATCACGCCCTTGTAAGCCGGTGTTGAACCGTAAAAGGCGATTCGATTCTTTGCTGCCAGTTTTTGCGCTTCAAAGGTCGCTTCGTCCTTACCGGAAATAATAAAAGGCGAATAGGAAATTTCAAAGTCTTTGCGAGAGCGACCAGAACGCCGCAGGCCTTCGTCCACAGCAGGCAGCGTGACTTCGCGAATATATTTTTCATTACTAAAGGGGTGAATAATCAGACCATCAGCTACTTCACCAGCGACCCGAGTCATCACTGGACCCACCGCGGCAAGAATAACTCGAGGTGCGCCAAATTCTTTGTTCTCGGGCGTAAATGCTGGTGTCATCAACGTATGGTTATAATATTTGCCGGTAAAGTCCAGCGGCACACCGTCGTACCAGTTCGCCCAAATAGCCCGCATGGCTTGAACCAACTCCTTCATCTGTTCAGCAGGTGCACCCCAGGGCATGCTGAAACGTTTGGTAATGTGCGGGCGAATCTGAGATCCCAGCCCCATAGTAAATCGCCCTCGGGAATAGGCGTTCAAATCGTGACCAATGTTGGCCAAAATCATGGGGCTGCGGGCAAAGGCGACAGCGATACTGGTGTAGACTTGGATTCTTTCACTGTGTTCTGCGGCTAGCATCAAGGGGAAAAACGGATCGTGATTCATCTCGGCCGTACCAGCACCATCATAACCTTGCGCCTCAATTTCTTTGACCTGCGCAGGAATTTTGTGCCAATCCGCCGATAAATGACTGTCAACTTTCATATCTTCTCCGTTACCTGACTGATGATATTTGTCTTACCATAACCCATCTGCGCTGCCTGATGAACAGGGTCTCCAGCAAAATTAGGCTTTCGGGACGACCTGACCTAACGCCTTGGCCGCGACACTTTCCTGCACCTCGCTGGTGAAATCAATATGCTGCAACAAGGCGTAGTGATAAGCCTCAACGAGGGCACTCCAGCTCGCCTTAATAATATCGACGTTGACACCCACAGTACCAAAAATTTCGCCCTCAAAACTGTGCTCGAGATAGACCCGCACTTTGGCTGCTGTTTCCTCGGTGCTGTTAATCACCTTAACGCTGTAATCCGTTAGGTGCAGATCGCCAAGGACCGGGAATTGAGTCAGTAAAGCTTGACGCAACGCCTTGTTCAAAGCATCAACCGGACCATGGCCTTCAGCGGCACACAATTGCACACCACCACCTACCTGAACCTTGACTGACGCCTCAATCAGACCATCGACATCCGAGTCATTATCATCCTGCGAGCCTTCGTTACTCGGACTATAAATCCGGTAGTACATCGGCTCGAACACAGGGTTAAACTTATCTAAATGGCGCCGAACCAATAAATCGAAAGACCCATCGGCATTTTCGTAGGAATAACCCGCATGTTCACGGTCCTGAACTTCTTCAAGAATTCCCTTTACCAAGACGGCACTGGACAGCTCTGGATAACGATTAGACAGTTTGGCTCGCAAATTCGAACCACCTGCCAGCTCACTAATCAGTATTTTTCGCGCATTACCCACTAGCTCAGGCTTAATATGTTCGTAAGTTTCCGGATTGCGCTGCACGGCACTGACATGCACGCCGCCTTTATGGGCAAAGGCCGACGAGCCGACAAATGGCTGCCCGGAAGGCCCGGAGATCCCCAAATATTCCCACACTCGCTTCGACAGATTGGTCAAATTTTTGAGCTTACCCTCAGGCAAACACTGATAGCCTAACTTCAGCTCAAGATTACCCAGCACGCTGGTTAAGTCCACATTACCGCAGCGCTCACCGATACCGTTGATCGTACCATGAACCTGAATCACACCTTCTTCGATAGCGCGTAGCGTATTCGCCACACCCAAACCGCCATCATTGTGGACATGGATACCGAGATTGATACCAGGAATGGCCTTGCGCACTTCACGGACAGCATGCGCAAGATCGTGGGGCATAACACCACCGTTAGTATCGCAAAGAATGACTCGAGTCGCGCCGGCTTCAGTGGCAACCTGAATTGAAGCCAGAGCATACCCAGGATCACTTTTAAAACCATCAAAAAAGTGTTCGGCGTCATAAAAAACCGGCTTTCCGGTGGCCTTTAACAAATGGCTGACAGAGCCCGATATCATGTTCAAATTAGTATCAGCACTAATTCTAAGCGCCTGCTCAACATGCAGATCCCAAGATTTTCCAAAAATGCAGATCACATCAGCTTGAGCCGCAATCAATTTTTGCAGGAAGAAATCATCGGCGGGTTTACTCTCGGCGCGATGAGTTGAGCCGAAGGCCACAATCTTCGAGGTTGTGAGCTCCAAATCCTGGGCACGAACGAAAAACTCATCGTCCTTGGGGTTCGACCCGGGCCAGCCGCCCTCAATAAAGTCAATGCCCATCGCATCCAACGCTCGAGCTATATCCAGTTTGTCACCCAGACTGAGATTGATCCCCTCACCCTGGTTACCATCTCGCAGCGTCGTATCATAAATTTCAATTTTCTTGCGCACATGCCACTCCGTTCATCAGCCAAGAACTTTTCAGTAACGCCTAGCTACTATATAGGTCTAGCTACTAACAAGCCTGATTACCAATTGTCTATTTATGCATAGCCAAGTCGTTGGGCCGTTTGGTCTACCTTATCGAGGGTTCTCATCAGCGTATCGAGAGGATCATAATTGGCCGACAATAATGCCTCACGAGCACTGGTTTTCATCGTAATGGTAAATATATTGTTGGCGCAAATTACTTTCAGAGCTTCAATGTCAATAATCAGTTCGGCATTGGGATCAGCTGCTATCAGCTCAGCCAGCTTCATCCTCTCCTGAGTTGCCATCACCACACAGGGAATACCCAGGGTCGTGCAGTTGCCATGAAAGATCTCGGCAAACGACTCAGCGATGACCGCTTTCAAACCAAACTTCTGAATCGCCTGAGGTGCATGTTCTCGGCTAGAACCACAGCCAAAGTTTGCATCCGAAATCAGAATTTCAGCACCAGCATGTTCCGGCGCATCCAATGGATGGTTCAGAGACTGGCCATTGGCATCAAACCGCACGTCATAAAAAAGCGCAGGACCGAGCTCGTCAAAAGTGACGCACTTCAAAAATCGGGCGGGAATAATCCTGTCGGTATCGATATCGTTACCTTTGACATAGACGCCTTTGCTATTAATTTTACTGATACTATTTCCAGTCATTGACTCTTACCTAAATGGGGTTTCAAGAATATTTATTGCCAACAGGTTAACCCGCAACAGCCGGCACCAGACCAAAAACTTCTCGGGCATCAGCCACTTGGCCCTTGATGGCGGCGGCAGCGACCATCATCGGGCTCATGAGAATGGTTCGACCGGTAGAGGATCCTTGTCGACCGATAAAGTTGCGATTAGAGCTCGACGCGCAAACTTCATCGCCCACCAGTTTGTCCGGGTTCATCGCCAGACACATGGAACAGCCGGGCAATCGCCATTCGAACCCCGCAGCTTCAAATATTTTATCCAGTCCGAGTTCGCGAGCTGCCTTATCTACCTTCTCGGAACCCGGCACAGCTATCGCTTTGACGCCGGCCGCAACTTGATGACCAGCAATCAGATTGGCCACAGCCTGGAAATCACTTAGCCGACCATTGGTGCAACTACCGATAAACGCCACATCAATGTGAGTGCCCTTGATCGGTGTGCTGGCCTGTAATTGCATATATTCGAGGGCGTCGTTGACCAGGTTTTTCTCCAGGCCTTCAACCCGATCAGGATCTGGCGTTGACTCGTTAATGGAGATCGCCTGGCCCGGAGTGATACCCCACGTGACCGTTGGTTCGATATCGGCTGCATCCAACACTACCTCATCATCATAGGTCGCATCGTCGTCACTGGCATAGGACTGCCACTTCGCGACACTCTTATCGAATTCAGCGCCCGCAGGCACCCGCTCCTTACCACGGAGAAACTCAAAAGTCGTCGCGTCCGGATTGATGTAGCCGCATCTAGCGCCGCCTTCGATACTCATATTACATACTGTCATCCGCTCTTCCATGCTCATGGCAGCAATCGTCGAACCGGCGTACTCATAGGCGTAGCCGACGCCACCATTAACACCCAGGGTGCGGATGATATGCAGAGTTACATCCTTGGCCGTGACGCCCACGCCTAGCTTGCCTTCAACTCGAATTCGGCGCACCTTCAATGGGTCCATTGCCAGAGTCTGGCTGGCCAACACGTCTCTGACCTGGCTTGTGCCGATACCGAGGGCGATACAGCCGAAAGCACCATGGGTCGACGTATGGCTGTCACCGCAGCAGATGGTCATGCCCGGCTGGGTCAGACCCAATTCCGGCCCTACCACGTGCACAATGCCTTGATTGCCCGACTGAGGCGGAAAAAACTCGATGCCCGCTTCTTTTGTGGCATCGCTCAGGACCTGGATCATTTTCTCTGCCATATCATCCTGCAGCGGCCTGGACTGGTTATCGGTAGGTATAATGTGATCCACTGTCGCAAAGGTCCGCGAGGGATAGCGGACGCTGAGGCCTTTGTCTTTCAGCATGCCAAATGCCTGCGGGCTAGTGACCTCGTGAATCAGGTGCAAGGCGATAAACAGCTGATATTGGCCAGAGTCAAGCTGACCCACGACATGGTCATTCCACACTTTTTGATAAAGATTCTTGCCCACGCATAACTCCAACAGAAATGGCTACGGGCACATTTGAACAATCAAAGGGCCCTTGAATTAACAACATCGGCGATATTAGCATGAATCTTAGAAGGAGAGATTCCCATTGGGAATCTCAGCGATTCCACAAAGTGTGAAAATGGCAACAAGCGGCAGTTAATGGGACTGGCGGGCGAATTCAAGGACCTGGCTGGCAATTTTAGAGTGTGGCAAGACTTCATAAAACACCTCGTCCGAACGGGACTCTGGCAACGGGGCATCATCCTCCCAGACCTTCACTTCGCCTTCGCGGATAACCAGATCGCGCATTTTGCCGGTAATGTCTGGAAACTTGCCGACAAACATGGTGTGAACGCCTTCAGCTAATTTGACTCGCAGGCGTTGCAACGTGATTTCTGACTGTAGCTTGGCGAAGCTCTTATTCGACAACAACACGCCATTAACGTTGTAGCGAATGTTCAGCTGACCCTTATCATCACTCTTGCGATCTTGCGCAGAGATCTCGAGCACCTCCACATTGAAAAGACCACCGTCAAACCTCTCGCGGAGTTTCCACGAGCAGGATGACATCCGGTCAGCCGCGCCAATTGCCGATGAGATCATAATGGGCTGAGTGTCATCAAACAAAAACATGGGCTTATCTTCTGAGTAGTCAATGCCCACGCCGATCTCCAACATTGGCAAGCCAGTTTGCTTCGAGTGAGCATTTTTAGAAGTGATAATGTCCAAAATATCTCTGGCGATGCCGCACGCTCTTGCCACAGAGTACCATTGCTCCGGGGTCGTGTTATATTCATAGATCGCAAGAATTACCGCATCACCCTCAATAAAAACTTTCACCGCGCCATAGATCGATAGCAGGTGATTAATGGGTTCAAAGAAACGCGTACTGAAATAGGCTGCGGGATTTAGCTCTTGTCGCACCAGCTCTCGAGTTACCGTGGTAGAGCCACGAACATCCGCTTTCAGGATCGTATGATGGACGATTGTCGCCTCGACAGCGTTAACTTTCAGCGCTTCCGCATTACCCAGCAACTCATAAAGGTGATCACCCGCTTTTGACAAGCGGGCTTGCCCAGCATCAGTAATGACGTGCAGGCGGTTAAATATTCGGTGGGCCAACTGATAGTAGCGCAGATGCAGCCGATAGCGACAATAATCAGTCAGAGCTCTTAGCACAACCTCATGCGCACCCTCTTTAAACTGCCTGGCATTCTCCCGCGCCAGCAAGTCAAGCCGTTTGAGTAACTGAACAGCACCCTTATCCCGACCAGATACTCGCAGCGCTATTTTTTTAACATCTACACCGGCAATATATTTGCAAGCCTGTTCAATCTCTATTAAATCGTTATCCAACTCAGACCACGAGTCTCGGAGCTGATAACTCGCTAACATCACTCGAAACTCCGCATCCGATGCAAATGCCTGGCGCAACACAAGCGCAATCTTCAGCAACTTTTTAACATCGCGATTAAATCGCCAGCCAGCAATAACGCCGAGGTTTGCGCGAATTTCCTTTGCTGTTTTTTGATGTAGCCTGCCATCAAACAGGAGCCGGATATTACCTGGCTGCTCCAGCCAGCTAAATGTCTCACGCAAACTATTGCGCTGATTTGCAGCCGGCCCTAACAATGACTGAACAGCGAACAAGCCACCTAAGTCATCAAAAACTTCACTTTCGATCGGATCAAATCGGTCAAATCGACGGAGAGACTCAACCGCCAATTGTGGGAAATGTTCCCGACACGCGGTCTCAAACGCCTCGCTCGCCTTGCTCAAATTCGCCACCGGCCACAGCGTATAACACTCCATCAACAGTCGAGGACTCATCGGACTGGCGGCGGATAACTGTGGATTAAACATCACACTCACGGCCTCGTTAAAAACACCCTGCAACTGCTCTTTGCGCAATGACCGCAATTGATTCACTTCATCGCGCTGCAACGAGCGGAAAATAAATCGATTAATTTTATAGAGGAACTCATCATGGTGCTGACGCAACCAAAAGAGACGCGCCTGGCTCGTCAACAAATCTCGAGAACCAGAATATTGTTGTCTGGCCACGGTCTCTTCCACTCGCTGACCGACACTGATGAGTTGCTTGCGGATCTCTAGCAATAAGAATTTAATCACGGCGAATTGCAAAATCGAAATCTGCGCCGGCTGTAAATCTGTTTTCGACCGATGCAAGGTTGTACTCAGCATATCAACATAGCTTTTACGAAAGCTATTGGTCAAATTCGAGCTAGTCACTTTTGCGCCGACCACGACGTTGCCAACAACCTGCTCAATCAGTTGCTGGCTGCGTTGCACAAAATTCTCGCTGAGCATCACGTCAACGTGATAATTGTCGATGCCTTTTGCTAAGCAGCTAAAATCTACCGCAATTGTCTTGGATTGCATCACTCGATGCAGGAGGTCTTCAGCGGTACTGACCTGACTCGAATTGGCTGTTGTCACCTGTTTCGCCCTATGAAAAATTTAACTTCAATGCTCTTCGACCACAACACAGCATTAATTTCACCCATGCTTAAATCCTGACCTTTGTAGCGCCGCGTGATGGGCGTATATCAGTCTGGATCAGCCGGTTGATTTTACGCTTTAGCTATCGACTTTCCATGAGCTGAGTCCTATAAGTCTCCTAAATTCCAGAGGATATTCGGCTTGCCATCAGCCATTACTGTCCTTATCGTAGCCATCAACACTCAGGTAATAACAACAGCAATCGTATACAAGTATCATAAAATCGTAGCGCTTCGAGCATCATGCCGAATCCCGCGGGCCATTAGCCTGGTCCTTGCGCTAGACACGCTGGCGGGTCGGCAGTCCGAGAAACAACAATTCAAGAAAAGGAGCGCTTAGCATCGAGACGCCGCCATTCGACTCACTTCCCCAACGGATCACAACAGCACGACTCATACTAGAGCGCCTCAAGCCTTCTGACGCGCTTGATCTCTTCGACGCGGCCTCCACCTCCACCGATGAAATGTATCCCTTTTTACCCTGGTGCCATCCGCAATACAGCCTCGAAGACGCCCACGAGGCCATCCAAACGGCCCAATCTAACTGGGCACTGGCGGATGCTTGGGCATTTGGTGTTAGAACAAAAACCACAGGCAAGTTTATCGGGGGTTGTGGCTTGAGTACGATTGACGAACACCACAATGCCAACTTGGGGTACTGGATCAAGTCCACCGAGGTCGGCAAGGGTTATGCGAGCGAAGCGACCCGAGCACTTGTGTCTTATGGCCTGCACCAGCTAAAACTTGTTCGGGTCGAGATCATGATATCGACCCTGAATAGCGCCAGCGTTAAGGTCGCAGAGAAGTCTGGCGCAACCTATGAGGGGATTGCTCGCAATCGCTTGTTTCTGCATGATAGGGCCTTGGATGCCCATCTGTTCTCGTTCATTCCGGCAGATTTTCAAGATGGATAGCGTCCAGCCAAGCGCCCCCTTACCTATTGACCAGATTCTCTGGCAAGATAACCTTTAATTCTCGCAATCGCACAGGAAGCCAGCATGAACGACGCAACCAGCACAACCATACAAGATGGCATGATGGAGATTTTGAATCAGCAGAAGCGCGCCTACCTTGCCGAAGGTGAAGTGAGCGTCGCCACCAGGATTGATCGACTAGACCGATCCGTGGCGTTACTGAAAAAATATGGACCACGATTCTGCGAGTCCATGGCGGGTGACTTCGGCCACCGCTCTATAGAACAGTCCAAGATGACAGATATTGACGCCTCTATTGGCCCACTTCAGCAGGCCAGAAAACACGTTAAAGGCTGGATGAAGTCTGAAAAACGCAACACCATGTTTCCTCTTGGCCTGTTCGGTTCACGCTCCAGAGTAGACTATCAACCATTAGGCGTTATCGGCTGCATCAGCCCCTGGAACTTTCCGGTTCAATTAACCTTCGCCCCACTCGCTGGCGTATTCAGCGCGGGTAACCGGACCATGATCAAGCCCTCTGAGTTTACACCGCTGACGTCTGAACTGATGAAAGAGGCTTTCACCGAGTATTTTAATATCGAAGAGGTTGCCGTCTTCACCGGTGGCCCAGAAGTCGGTAGTGCGTTCAGCAGCTTGCCCTTCGATCATCTGATTTTCACGGGCGCGACTTCAGTAGCCCGCCATGTCATGCGAGCAGCGGCCGAAAATCTCGTGCCATTAACCCTGGAACTAGGCGGAAAATCCCCGGTGGTTATCGGCAGAAGTGCGGACATGGCCTTAACCGCCGCCAACATCATGACGGGCAAAACCATGAATGCAGGACAAATTTGCCTCGCCCCAGACTACGTTTTCGTACCTGAAGAACGGGCCGACGAATTCGTCACAGCAGCAAGGGCCTCGGTGGAAAAAATGTATCCCGACTTGAAGGACAATCCGGATTACACCTCCGTCGTCAATGAGCGTCATTACGACCGTATCAATGGCTACCTGGATGACGCCCGCAGCAAAGGGGCAGAAATTATCGAGATTAATCCGGCCAACGAGGACTTCAGCCAACAGCAGCACCACAAGATACCACCAACGCTCGTGATGGACCCTTCAGACGACATGCTGATCATGCAGGAAGAAATCTTCGGCCCGGTACTGCCGATCAAACGCTATAAAAACATCAATGAAACCATGGATTACATCAATGAGCATGATCGACCATTGGGCTTGTATTACTTTGGCCAAGACAAGGGCGAAGAACACAAGGTGTTGACTCACACCACCTCTGGCGGTGTGACCGTCAATGATGTTCTGATGCATATTACTCAGGAAGATTTGCCCTTCGGCGGCGTAGGACCCAGCGGCATGGGCTCCTATCATGGCCACGACGGCTTCAAAACCTTCAGTCATGCCAAAGCTATCTATACGCAGTCGAAGACTGTATCGAAATTGGCAGCGACCCTGCGACCGCCCTACAAGAAAACTAAGACAAACTAGGCCAACCGCACGTCATGAACTTGCCAGCCCGCGATGCCGGGCTGGCAGCTTCGAGCCGCAAGGCCCTAGACACAAGGCTGGACACTCAAGGCTGCCACATACAAGACCACTAGACTGAGACGACTTTGACATCGGCGCCGAGTAGTTTTTCTCGGGCGTGATGGCCATGGTCGACCAGGACAATATCAATCCCCAGCGCCCGCGCGACCTCCACATCATGCAAGGTATCACCCACCATCACAGTGTCTTCGCAGCCCACCCCTGATGTTTCGATCAGACGTCGACCGCTATCGAGCTTGCTGGCTGCAAAGCGATTATCAATACCGTAGATATGATCAAACAGGTCACCAATGGCGAAATGCGCAATCATCTGCTCAAGACTGCTTTGCTCAGAGGCGGACAAGATGGACTGATGCTCGCATTGACTGCGACTGGCACGCAAGACACCCAGCACTGGCTCAAACGGCCGGCAAATCTGGTAACCAGACATATACTGTTCAACATACTCATGACAGAGGGTTTCAAAAGAAGCCCGCTCATAATCAAAACCCAACCGGTCATAATACTGACGGATGGGAAAGTCGAAGATGGCGCGGTATTCAGCAAGACTAAGCTGTGGTCGATCATGCCTGGCCAACTGCCAGTTAATCGTCTCAACGGCATAGCTGACGTCGTCCAGGATCGTACCATTCCAATCCCAGATAATGTGTTTTTTCCCCGCCAATACAGCCTCTAACGGGCTCTGTACAGGACCATTAACAGAACTATTAATAGCACTCGTCATGGCGCTATGCCGACCATAACACTCTGCTGGGTACACCACTGAGGGCTCTGCATAACAAGTCACATCCCGATAAGGTCAGCTCGGTCGAGCAGGTTTTGCTGCAAACGCAGACTGGCCGCGTCAACCATAACACCGTCAACGTTAATCGCCCCCTGGCCGGCGGCTAGCGCCTGCTGGTAAGCGGCTTTCTGCTTTCTGGCCACAGCGACAGCGACACTGGACGGCGAAAAAACCGCCTCAGCGATAGCCACTTGATCGGGATGAATCGCCCACTTGCCGGCCATACCAAGAACCCCAGCGCGCTGGCATTCAATCAGCAATTCGTCCTTTTGACGGAAATTCGCATAGGGGCCGTCGATCGGATCCAAACCATTCGCCCGACAGGCTATGGTCAGCTTAAACCTTGGGTAATGCCAGAGATCTGGTGGATAAGCGTCGCTGCCAGCACCTATGTGTTGCAGATCCATACCCTGACTTGCCGAATAATCGCCCATCCCAAACACCAGACTCTCCAGGCGGTCACTGCACGCGGCTATCTGCTCGACATTCAGCATACCCTCCACGTCCTCGATCAGACATTCAATGCCAATTCGACGCTTCAGCCCGAGCTTGGCTTCTAATTGATTCAGCAGCAGGTGCACGAACATCACATCCTGGGCCGATTTCGCCTTGGCCAGCACAAGCGTGTCGAGCCGCGGCCCAGCACCGCTGACCACGTCAATAATATCGTCGTGGCAATAAGGCGTATCCACATCATTGATTCGAACACTGACAGTTTTGGGGTGCCAATCCAGCCCATTCATGGCTTCAACGATTAAGCCCCGCGCTTCAACCTTGGCATTCGGCGCGACCGCATCCTCTAGATCGAGAATCACGCCATCACAATGCAGCGCCGCAGCCTTGCCTAGCATTTTCGCACTGGACCCGGGCACCGACAACTGACAACGGCGCAACCGCCGAGGCTGGCGTGAGTCTAAAAACTGGGACATAAGGATTTCTCACTTGAACAATTTTTGGGTCGCGCCAGATCGACAATGACAATTGGCATTAAGCCCCAAACATAAACAGTTTCCGTTGTGGGTTGCAAGTATAGGCCTCCCAATCAATTTTGCACCGCACAATATTTATCCCCAACCCCTTGAATTTCATATTATTGGCATTATAATTGTGCCGTGCAACAAATTAGCAGCTGTTCTGCTGATACCACACAATCGTCAATGCGACGAAGGCCATTCTTTGGCCACCTTGAGGAGGATAGACACATGTTTAAGTGGACCGAATTAGCCCTGGCATTTGGCTTTTTCAACAACAGCAGTCAGCTCGACCCCATGCTGTTTGAGTTACTGATGGAAGATCGACGTCGTGAACGCGCCGCAGCTGTCGCAGCAAAGACTGCCGCAATCCAGGCAAGCCCTGTGGCCAGCAATGATTCTACTCAGGCAAACGGCCTTGCAGCGATGAAAGAAGCAGCCTGATCGCAAGTTAGCCGGGCCGCAGTTAAGACAACCACTGCGGCCACAGGCTTTGTTACGCCTCCCCACCATCACTTCTTAGATATTTGGCCTCAGGCTACTGCCAATAACTCGCGGACTGTTTCCAAATAAGTCGCGGACGCTAAATTCGTGTACTATCGCAGGGTCACTCAGGATCATGCGATGCCGAACCCGGAAGTACAATCCGAACCAAACCTCTGGTCAAGCGCTCAGTTTCAGGCGTATCTAGCCTCTACCGCCTTTACTGGTGGTGCCTTTTCCATGCAACAACTACTGATCAGCTGGATGCTGGTGGGCATACTGGTCCTGCCTGGTGATCAGGTCGGGCTGATACAGGCCATTATCGGCATCCCTGCGCTGTTCCTGATGCTTCTGGGCGGCGCCTCGGCAGACCGGGCTGACCCCCGATTGATGCTGATCAGGATCTATGCCGTCGCTTGGGTGATTCCGTTGCTGCTGGTGACGTTGATGGAATTCGATCTTTTTAATGTCTGGACCGTCATGCTCTTCGGCCTGGGCGTCAGCACCGTGACAGCCTACACCAGCCCGGCTCAGCAAGCGGTGCTCAGCCGCGTCGCGGGCAACGATATCCAGCGCGCCGTCACTGCCTCGACAGCCATTGGTTTTCTGGTACAAATTGTCGGTTTGATGATTGCCGGCCAGATGGAACGCGTCGGCTTGACCGCGGTCCTGGTGTCCCAATCGGTCTGTATCGCCTTGGGCGCGGTCACCATTGCCTGTCTGCAAAAAGCCGAGGTAAGCATTATGCCGAACCTCGAACCCACCTGGCGTACCGTGGTAGCAGGCCTTCACGCCACTTATGCCAACAAGAATATCTTTGAGCTACTGATCGTCAATTTTGTCTCGAGTATCTTTAATGCTGGGGCTTTTATTACTGTTGTACCCTTTATCATGAAACGGGCGTACGACGGCGACGCACTGCAGCTGGCTATAATCATGATCGTTTTCTATTTTGGCGCCACCTTGTCCGGACTGGTGATGCTACGATTCATGCCGATCCTGCGCCCGGGACGCATCTTTCTCATCATGCAACTCAGCCGAGTTGTGATTCTCGGATTTCTCTGGATCAAGCCAGACTGGTGGCTGTTGATCCTGGTGATGATCGCCTGGGGACTCAACATGGGGCTGACCACGACCCTCGCCAGAGCCATCGTGCAGGAATCTGCAGCGCCAGAATTTCGAGCCAGAATTCTCTCGGTTTACAGTATCGGCTTGCTGGGTAGCGCGCCAATTGGCGCGCTCTTACTCGGAATGATCATCGAAGGGTTTGGCACCTTGAACGCCTTGATTCCTGCGATGTTTGTCTCCGTCGCGCTATTTCTTTACGGCGTGTTGGCCACCGGCATCTGGTCATACCGCTCACCTCAAGCCTGAGCATTCAGCGGTAGCAAGCCCCCGGAACAGCCGCAAGTCAGCGACGAACTAGGGGTTCTCGAAACAAGGCGATCACAATCGCCGCCAACACATACAGCACCAGAAAGAATAAAAATGCTGGCCGATAACTGCCGGTAACATCATAGATCCAGCCAGCCAACG
>Ga0115557_1000110_pt1 | contig 57067 bp, 48 predicted proteins | sample COGITO_mtgs_1104_FD_87280 | JGI IMG/M metagenome (GOLD analysis project Ga0115557, IMG submission 87280) | Pelagic marine microbial communities from North Sea - COGITO_mtgs_110421 | ecosystem: Environmental > Aquatic > Marine > Epipelagic | place: Germany:Helgoland, sampling site Kabeltonne...
AAAATCGTGATCGTCGTCTTCTTCTTCTCTGTTTCTCGCGTTGAAGGACACCATCGTCGTTTTTGCGTGATATTCTTCTTCCTCCCACGTTGTTTTGGTGTGTACTACTATAATTAAATGCGCGTAGTAAGTAAGTATTCTCGCGGCGCAAAAATGTGTTTGGAGATCTCTGAATTAAATTGAAAAGAGTTTTTCGAGCGTTTTTTTAAATCCAAGAAGAGTGTGGGGCAAACGAGAGCATGCACGAGAAAAAATTCAAAAATGAACTCGACAGCCCCCTCACAAAAAATTCTTCTTCCCCTATCTGATGCTTCGCGACGCCACGAATAATATCAGTCTTCGCGATGATTTTGCGTCGTCGTCGTCGTCGTCGCATAAAGAAGAATTAGAAGGAACAAAACGAGGCGGGAAGAATTTTGAAAATATTTCAGTTCTTCGTCGTAAAAGCGAGAGTAAGAGTAAGAGTAAGAGTAGTAGTGGAAAAAGCGACGATGATGATGTGAGAAGAACGTTGGAAAAAGATGATGAGAATGGTATCGAAGAAGAAGAAGAAGAAGAAGAAGAAGAAGATGTATTAGCGAGAGATTACACTCTAGAATTACTCTCGGACGAATTCATCTCGGAGTTTCTCTTCGACCCGTCTTGTTTTGATTCCATGCGAGCAGAGTCCGAGAGATGTTGCGGAAGCGCGTTGGAAGCGTTATATCCAACCAGCGTTAGACAGATGAGTCGAGAGGGGTTGTTACAAGAGAAGAGCAATTTGAAAAAAAGACTTCGAGCGTACGACGCGAGGTTGATGAAAATGAATAACATAGTCGCGAGCAAAGCGGATAAAAAACACGCGAGGCCGTTGTACGCGAGATTAGCTCGCGTGAAGCAGCAGATAGAGTTACTGGAGATTAGAGACGGGTTGGAGGTGTTGCCAAACTTGAAAGTCGCGGCGACGGGCACAGCGCACTAGAAGAGAGAGAGAGAGAGAGAGAGAGAGTCCAAACACACTTTATTAATACCTATGAGAAGATATACAACACATTTAGCTCTACCAACTACTACAGACAGACTCGTTTACTATTTATTATTCGCCGTCAATGGTTAGATCCTCTTCGTCGATGTCCAAAGGAATCATGACCGCGTTTGCTCCCGTGGTATCCATCTTCGGCCATTTTGGCCAAATCGGTAAGTTCGCGCGTACTAAATCCTGCCTATTCTTCATGGTCAATATTTCCGCCACCGCGTCGGTTTGTTCGATGTATTCCGCCTCCGTCATCGGAAAACTCTTCTGTCCGACAAACTTCCACATTATTTGTAAAAACAACTGCAACTTATTCATCGAATCTCGTCTCTGACAAATTCTCGTGTCGTACAACTTTCCGTATCGTTTCAACACCAACTTCCTCAACTCTTCGCCTCGCATGGCCGAGCCTGGTTCGCCAATCCAATCGTCGTCTCTTTTCTCCCCAGCCGCGACTTCCATGGAGTCTTCCAGAAACTGTAAAAAGTCGTCGTCGTCGTCGTCGTCGTCGTCTTCAATCGCAACTTTCGACGACTCTTCTGATGATGATGATTTCAACATTCCTTTTCCTCTTCTTCCTCTCGTCGTCGTCATCGTTTTCATCATTTTCTTCTTCCTCTTCTCAACAGTAGTCGCAGTCGCAGTTGAACAACAACACGGTTTCGACGCTGCTCTTGTCGTCGTCCGTGGTGCTCCTCTCTGCGCCAAGGCTGATTTTGATGAGAGGGAAGTAGAGGTAAACATAATCATCATTTACTACTACTACTATTATGGCGCGAAAGCAATGAATGAAATTACGCGGTTTGGCTTGCGATTTTGTGCAAATTTTGGCGCAAATCCTCTAGAAGCTTCCTTTGCAAAAAAATGAATGGGGGAATGTCGAGAGAGGTTTTCACACTCTCACATCTCTCTCCATTAAAAAAATGACCACCACGACCGGGACGATGATGACAGCAAACACGCGAGCGATGCAATCGTCGTCGCGCGGTGTGTGCTCGACATCATCATCATCATCATCATCATCATCACGGTTCTGTTCTTCTTCTTACTCTCGAGCCTTTCTCTCGTCGTCGTTAAAGAGAAGAACACAAAGGAGAAGAAGAGGAAACAACAATTACGAGAAAGATGACAAAGTCACTCTTTTTTTCGCCGCCTCTCTAACGAACACAATTTCATCAACACGAAGAAGACAAAGAAGACAAAGGGAAAGAGAAGAAGGAGGACAAATTCGAGAAAGAATAATAGCGCGCGAAGCACCAGCAGACGCAACCTCTGACGATATGTATTCCATGGATACCATTTTGGATGATTCTTCCTCGTCTTCTTCTTCGAGTAAGGGAGGGACGGAGATTATGAAAGGTGGAAAGAACGCGCCGCGGACGTTACTCCCGGGAGTACCCGTCCTGGCCGAAGAAGACTCGTGGTTGACGAAACTGATCACGTTATGCGTCGGCGCTTTTTCGTTTTATGCCGCTTTTTTAGCCATAAACACGAGAGAGACGGCGGAAATAACGGGCGCTATCGTCGCGCAGTTTATATTCGAGGCTTTTGGACGATTTCTCGGTTTGACGCCGGCGCCGAGTCCGGATAAAATTATTCGAGTGTATTTAGAAGACGCGGCGTTATTGTTCTTTCTCGGGTCGATTTTACGATTATCTCTGTTCAGCGGGTTCTTTCGTTTCAGCGAAAGAGTTCAGGAGATTATTAAAGATATCGCAGGTTCGGTGGAGAGAGGTTTGTTGATAGCTTCCGGGAGCAGAGGGATTGGCGCGTTATTGATTGGATCTGCTGTATTTGAAGTCGCTCGAATTATTTACGCGGTGCAAGCGATTACGTATTTGTGTATTTTGAGCGGCCTGGTCGCGGCGACGTTTTCGTGGGAGAAGAAGTTTTTCTCGAGCGCGTGGAGTAGGTTGGAGAAGAGCGGAGCGGCGCCGGCAACTTTAGCGAGAGTGAACGGGGCGGAGAGAGTGACGGAAATTATCACCTGGGTCGTGACGGCAATCTTTTGTTTCAAAGCAATAGGATTGAACTTGGGCGCATTAGTTACTGTCGGGGGCGTTTCCGGTATTGCCATCGGTTTGGCGTCCAAACAGGTATTAGAAAATGCTCTTATGGGCGTCTTATTGTACACAACGACCCCATTTATAATTGGCGATACGGTTAAAATTCCAAGAGAAGGGAAGGAGTTGAACTACGCGGAGGGTCAAATCATTGATATTGGTTTGTTTCGCACGGCTATTAAAACTTTAGAGAGAGAAGTTATATTACTTCCAAACTCTGAACTCGGTGCAATGTCAATCATCAACGTCACTCGACGAGGAAGAGAGTTTAGATTCAACGAGAAAATGACAGTGAGATTAAAAGACGCGAGTCAACTCTCCAAATTGCTGTCAACGTTTAGAACGATGATCAAAAACGATCCGCGAGTGTTGAAAACGCTACACAGGCGCGTTTTTATAGAAGAAGTGACGCCGGATGGAATCATGTTGGAGTTTTCGTTCTACGTCGAAGCCATTAATAAAGACCAGTTCCTCGGTATTCGTTCTGAGTTGTGGTTATCGTTCGTCCAAGCCATGAAAAGGGCTAAAATTCAATTGGCAAGACCTGAGCGCGTACAGATCGAAGCTCCTTACGACTATTTGACGATGGATGACCCGAACGATAAGTTGACCGCGATGGAAGAGGAACTTACGCCCTGACCTAAGGAAGGAGACGAAAAGAAAGTAAGAACAAATACAATTTTAGAATAGTAGCTTTTAGTGGCGGCGGAAAGAAGGGTGTGGAGCATTTTCTTTTATACAAATATTTCTCTACGTTCACCATCCCGGTATAATATCTATTTCATCTATTCCTAGTTATCTATTCTGGGCGGCGGCGGCAGCAGCAGCGTATCTAAAAAAGAGGAAACGTGGTATGACGAGTGCCAAAATCGTCACGAACCCGTGCACCAAAGTAGAGTTCTCTTTGTAATACCTCTCAATGCTATCTCTGTCGATATCAAGGATGCAGGAAAGGAATCTACCGAATAACCTTTTCAACGAAATGAACCCGTCGAAAGAGGAAGCGATGCGGACGTACGCGTAGAATAAGATACTCGGGAACATTTCCGCGTCGTATCTGGATAATTCCATCGCTTTGTCGAGATGCAAGAGAACTGCGGTACTGTTTTTACCTTCTCCTTTACCCGTGAAATGTGCCCAAGCCAAAGCATGATACGCTTCCGGAAGTTGTAAATCCCCTTCTGTTGCTCTTCTGTATCTGTGAACCGCAGCGTTATAATGCATCGCACTCGCATCACTATTCCCAGTAGGTTCGGCGTTGTCAGATTCACCTTCGATCGCGTCGCGACCTTGAGAAACCATAAATCTTTCTTCGTCGTCACACAACGCAAAATCTTGTGGCGTAGCTTCGATTTGCTTATTCCAAAGCATGTTTCCTAAATCGATGTTGGCTTCAGGAGCTAAACCTGGTGAACGCGTGACGCGTCGCAGTAACGAACCAGCGAGTTCAAATCTATTTGGTATTTCGATACCGGTGAGATTTTTCCTGAGCATCCAAGCGATATTTTGTGTTGCAACTTCACTTCCCTGTTCTGCGTAAAGCGAGTACAGAATCAACGCTCCAAAAGGATCTCGGGGCACACCTTTCAGTTTTTTTCTATTCTCGTCGACTCCATCTAACATAGCCATTGCGTTCTCTAGTTCATCCGCCCATCCCGTTCGCTCGTCGTAGAAAATTCGAAATAAACGGGTAGCTCTCGTACAATTTTGTGGCGTTCCCTGTCCGTTCATATGCATTCTGGCCAAATCAAACGGCGCTTTCCAGTGACCGCTTTTGGACGCTTTTTCGTACATCAGAAATCCTTGAGTGGCATTTCTTTCCAAGTTGCCGAGTCCGTGCAGGTGCAACGTGCCCATGTTGTAAAAGCAATCGGGATTGTTCGCTGCCATTCCTTTCTCAAACCAATGTCTTGCGGTGACGAAATCTTTCTTGTTGTAATAAATGACTCCGATACCGTTAAAGGCACCACCTCCGTTCACATCTCCAGCCTGCTTGAAATATATTTCAGCGGCAGTAACATTCACGGGAACATTCTCTGAAGTACCCCTCATGTGCATGAAGCCTGCGTTGAAGGCGGCTAAACGATCTCCGCGTCGCGCCGCATTCTCAAAACGTTGTAAAGCTCCAATCTCGTCTCTATCTCTACCATCTGTGCCCATCAATCTTCGGTATCCTTCGGCTCTCGTGCTTTCCGGCGTACCGCTATTTCCATGAGGCGTAAATTCGTTCGAATCATCCGCACCTCCCACAAAATTTTTTTGATGCTCTTCCGCTAAACTTTCTTCCATGGCGTTGGAGTGCCAGGAAGCGTCCCGCTCGCGGTCTCTCAACCACGTAGCCTGTACTGGCATACCAGAAACAGAACCCGCACCTGCTTTCTGAATCTCCAGTTCGCGCTTTGCGGCAAGCGGATGCAGTAGTCGCACTGCCATTTGACAATTTTCGGCGACACCACCTCGACCGATGAGCGCTCTGTCTGCGAGAGCTACCGAAGCTCCGTCGTTTCCTGCGAAATGTGCAGCTCGCAAAGCTTTTAAAGTCCATGGAATATGTTCATCATTCGTCTTGGCAAACATATCTCTTTGCGATTGCGACAAGGCGGATAAAGGAAGCGTGCCTGTTTCCAACGCCGCAGCTAGCACGAATAACGCTTCCGAAGCAATCCACAAGCGCGCGAATTCTAAAGGAATGCTTTGTTCGTTCGGTAAATTAGTACTCCTTGCAAAATGTGGACTATTCTGAACGTGAAATAGTGCATCGTTCTGTTCTGCGAAATCCAACGCGCGTTGTCCTTCTTGCAAAAGCGCATCTACCGCCTTCTCCGTGGAAACGCGCGAAGTGTAGTTGGCAAATAACCATCCTTTCTTTTCATCAAACCCAGCGTAGATATCCTCCACTTGCTCCAAGATTTCTTCAGGATCCACGATATTACGCTTTTCGCCATCACCGTCGCGTAACATCTGCTGCTCTTGATTTTTCAAGAATTGTTCGTCCATCTCATTCTCTTCCTCCTCGAGGCGTTCGTCCACCAACTCCGCTTCGTATTCGAACAACTCATCCGGCGCTTCCATGGTTACGTCCATGGTTACGTCGTGGTGGTGATGGTGGTCGTGTTCATCATCCTGTTCGTGTGGCAAAGGAGGAACGTGCTCACCAACATCTTCTCCGGAACAAGAAGCCGCGAGGGAGACGATGAAGACGAGAAGAACAAGGAGAGCGGTAAACCGGCGCGTTCTCATCCTCGCGCGTAGTGCGTGCCGCCTCGAGCGTGCTCTTAATATTAGTCGTGCATGCGTGCGTGTTCTCTTCCTTCTCTTTATCGCAGAGAGAGAGAGTACGTCTGCTTCAATTTTGTGATGAAGAAGAAGAAGATTTGGGATGCTTGTGAAAGGGTGAAAAAGGAAAATCCAAGAAGGCGCGTGAGAAAAGCGAGGATTTGATCAGATGATATATTTATATGATGCGTGAAATTATTGTTCAATCATATGCATTGCTTCTTCTTTTCTGCTATGGTAATAATATTGTGCGTTCTACTGTTTATTCTTTATTTTAAGTGTTCTTGTTTTTATTCGTCCTCTTCGACCGCGGACTGTTTGGAAGCCCCTCGCTTCTCCAGCGAACGCTTGAGGCCGGAACCGCCTGGAATTTGGTCCAAATCAACTTCCGGAACAGAAATCTCGCTAACGGACTCCTTCACTTTTTCCGACGCAATACTCACGGCCTCGTTGGCGACTTCGCCGGCTTTAGCGCCAATCGCGTTCGTAATCGGCTGCGTCACCGGAGAAACAAAGTTACCAAACGCTGAAATCGCATCGAGAGGATTTTCGTACGACAAGAACGCGTTCAACAAAGTCAATTCGATACCGACGACGCCGATGAATTGCAACGTCTTTTCGTACTCGATCGCTCCGACCACAACGCCGAGCGCGAGGAGCCCGTACACAACCTTCATCGAATCGTCCGCAGTTTTCACAGTCGTCGAGACGGAGCCGACACTGCTTTGGACGGCGCGCGTCGCTCTGCTTCCAATCTCCGACGCTTCCTCGGCAGCAACCTCAGCAACGTTCTTTTTATAGCCACCTTTTCTCAACTTCAAGCCAGACGATCGGTAGCCTTCAAATCCACCAGAAATAGTGTAGCACTTACGAGCAAAAGTTTCACTTTTGACCGTCTTGGCCAAGTCCTTCGCATCTGGACCAATAAAGTACAACTTCGAGCCAATCGAAGATAACTTCTTAACCTTCTCCGCTGCAATCGTGAGTTCAATCTGTCTCGCGCCGCGCGTTTGTCTTCGTTCTTTCTCGTTCAATTTCACGACACGAACGATTTCCCCTTTGTTTCTCGCCGATCCTCTCAAATCGGGAACGCCTTCGTTCCTTATCGCTTCTTCCGAGCGGGTGTCGATAATCTTTGCGTTACCGTTCTTCTCGAGCGATTCATAGCAAGCTTTCGGGCGGACATCACCATCGTATCCACGCAAAGCCGCACCTAATACTGCAAGTAAAACCGGAGATCCAAAGATGAAAGCAAGCAAGGCAACGCCCGTGTCTGGATTTTGTTTAATAGCGGCTACTAAAGGCTGGAGATCTTCCGGGACAGGCACGGAATCGATGACACTCGTGAAGCTCGCCATCACATCTTCCACAGAGGGAAGATCTGGAAGAGGAGGCAACTCTGGCAACTCCGGCATCGCGGGCATTTCTGGCAATACGGGCATTTCCGACATCGCAGGCATTTCCGGCATCGCAGGCATTTCCGGCATCGCAGGCATCGCAGGCATCGCAGGCATCTCTACGGACGCGGACGGTGTTTCAATAGTCACAGAAACAGAAGGTTTTGGAATAGACGGAACGGTAACAGGTGCCGGAGTTGACTGGATCTCGGAAACCTTCGACTGAAGTTGCGCTTGAAGAGCGTTTGGGTCGAAGTCATCCAGAGCCGACGTAGCATCATCCAGAGCCGATGAAGCTTTCTCCTTCAACTCGTCGAACGCAGACGTGTCGATTTCCGGAACTTTGATATCTTTAAGCTTCGACGCGAAGCCACTAAAGTCCACCTTTGGCATTTCCGCCATCGCCGACGACATATCCGGTACCTGAAAATCACTCAACCCATCGGCCAAAGCCGGTCCAGCGCTGCTCAACGCGGCGACAGAGGACACAGCGGCGGTAGCTGTTGCGCGAGACGATGGCAATGCATCTTTACCGGCTTCGTTGCTGATGTTATTGCTCGAAGATTTCGGGATTCTTCTCGAAGACGACGAGGAGGAAGTCGATTTTTGTTGATTCGAAGAAGCGCAACAACGGATCGTCGTCGAAGCGCGCATCGTCGTCATCATTTGCGTGCCGCTCATTTTTCTTTACGTGAGAACGTTCGGAAATAAAGTCAAACAGTAAAAAGCCTTCTTGTTTCTCGGTGAAATGCGTGCGCACGTTTTTCCCTGTTCAGAGTGGGGCACGTTGGAAGCGAGAGTTGTCGTATGTACTCCTCGCTCTTTGTAATGACGATTGTTGGATTACCTTCACACAAAAGATACTTCTTCATCGCGTGGCCAAAATCCTCCCTCGCTCAATTTTGCTTTTTTGAGCGATTTTGACGACACTTGCGTGAGACCAGTAACCGCCAGCACCAAAAAAAAAGGGGAAGACACCACATCGGCGTTATTATAATAAGAAAGGAACTGTATTCTTAGATATACACCCTGCGAGAGAGCGCCGCGCTATAATAATGAGAGGAGGAGGAGGAAGAAGAGTCGCTCTGTTTGTTTTCGCTCTCACTCTTCTCGCGTTGTGCGAGACGAGTCTCTGCGATGATAACAACAACCTTTACGACGAGAGAGGAGGGGGAACACAAGAAACAGACTCAAACGTCGTCGTCTCTTTTAACGACGATGGGAGGAGGAGCGGTGGTGAAACAAAAATCGCATCCAAAGGGAAAGATGTGCCTTGGAATAAAGTAGAAGAACAGAGCCGATTCTTTATCAAGGGATACCCAAAATATGCCATTTGGAGAACGTTTGATGCGATTGAGGTAGCGTTGAAAGATGCAGACGGGAGCGTGAAAGCGAATCAGTGCGCGTTGAAGGTTGGGAAAGAGGAAGACGTTTTGGAAGAGGAAGAAGGGAAGAGGACGGCAAAGAATTGGCAATATCGACGATTAAAGATGAAGAGAGAGGAGAAGAAGAAGAAAAATGAGGCACACACGAGTGGTAATAGTAACGGTAGTAAAAATAGTCGCAGCAGTTCGTCAAAGGCAACGAAGAAGTCTCCATCGACTTTAGTCGCAAACATGAGTCCGTTCCAAGAGAAGAGCGCGGTGTACGTGTTGCAATGCAACCCTTCTGGCGGAAAATCTAATGGGAAGGTGACGTATGAAATAACCGTTCGAGAGTACTTTGATTCAAACCTGTTCTTGAGATTTGTCGGTGGTATTAGCTCGATGACCTTAGCACCCGTCATTGCCACATCTCCGTGGTGCTTTTACATAGCCGCGATGTCTTTATCGACAGCCATGTTGCTCTGTTTAGTCCTTCTCCAATTGACGAGACTGACGCCGTCGGGAAGAGCGACGAGAACGTTTTTCGGTATCAGTTCAACGCTCGTGACGACGTTTGCGTATCATTTTGTGCCCGTGGATAAGTGGAAGATAGTATTAGAGTACCTTTGGAGAGGGATGTCTAAGCCGATACGCGCCTCGTGGGGCGTCCTTCGCAACGCCGATCCCGATGAACCAAAGACGATTTACATAGCTCTGCTCGTCGTTGGATTTTTCTTGGTATCTTCCGGTTTAGGCGTCATGTTCGTCAAGAAATGGGTGGTAGACGACAGAAGCGGGGAAGTCGTGAAAGGTTGGAAACAGTTTACCAGCTTCTCCATTTCAGTATTTGGCGTGATTATGCTCAAGTTTTGCACTCGAGACGCGCAAACCGGGAACACGCTTGCACTCCTCGCCGGAAGTACAATCGTAGCCGGTCCCGCCGCAGCGTTCGCAAAAGACGTGAAGAGAACGTTACGGCTTGCATTTCACGCGTTTACTTTTCATTTGTTCGATAAGAAGAAATCTTCCGACGATAGAAAATCGTTCGAGTACGACGATGAATTTTACAGCGACGAAGAGGAAGAAACTGAATACGAACTTCGTCGCAGACTACCAGCCACGATGGATCCAGAGCCGCGCGTTGCGCCTTCACCGTTTACACCAATGGAGAAAAACGCAGATTCCGAAACACGGAATAAGCGCTCGTCATCACTTTCACCGTTCAGTTTAGTTAGGAATTTGAATCCGTTTAGTGGCGGAGACAAAAGCGAACCCGCCACGCCGCAACCGACGCCAGGTGGCGGATCCTCCAGCGGTAAAAAGACGACAAAAAATAGCAACAGTGGGGGTAAAAAGAAATCGCCTCCCCCGTTCTCGACGACGACGAGTAGCTCCAACGGAAAGGATGAAAAGCGAATGCCTCCCGTTGGTCTCGCGAGTAACTCTCGGGGAAGATTTTTAAGCGCCGAGGAAGCCGACGAGCTCGAAACGGAATCCACGAACGCCGCTTTGGAATCGTTAGCGCGTTCGCCGGAGTTTGCGCTTTGGTTGACCAAAAACGCGAGCAGAATACGCGTGATTAACGACGAGCGAGAAGAGTAGAAGAAGATTGAAAAATAATGCATGAACGAACATAGGAAAATACTAACTCACTGTTCCTCTTCCTCTCTCCCTCTCTCTCTTTCTTTTTCATTTTTTTCGCATTCTTCACAAGCTGACAGCCGCCTTCGCTCGGAAACACAATTCTTCATTCCTTCCTTCTTTAAATACGACGAATAAAACGCAGCCACAACAATAGAAATGACGAAAGTGAAAGGTCCAGACCCGGTAGCGCTGGCGGAACTTTCCGCCAAGAGAACGAAAGCGTTGTTCTCGATTGGAGAGAAAGAAGGAGGAGAAGAAGAAATGTTCATGCATCGACCTTCGATCGAACGAAAAATGAGCGTGAAAATTCGGGACGAATACGAAGCCGTGCGGCACATGGCACCGCCGGAGATTAAATCCAGAGACAATAAGAACAACAACAACAACAACAACAACAACAGAGCAAACTCTGCCGCGGGAGCAAACGATGCGAGTAATAACAAGCGCTTCGAAAATACCATTCCTGGTTTAGCCGAAGCAGCGAATTTGGCGGCAAAGAACAAGAGGAAACTTACAGACGACAACGAAAAAACGGACTTGGCATCTTTGATCGATTTCATCGACGAACCAGTTCGCGAAAAGGTGGAAGCGAACGCGTCGGGTGGAATTTTAGCCAAGTTGAAGAGCCAAGAACTGGGAGAGAAGAGTGGGGCGTTGGTGCAATTCAACGCAGACGCAAACGCCGCTTCAAAGTCTTCGGTTTTTGGCGCAAACGCAAATATGAAATCGAGCGCGCTCGTGACGGCAAATTTAGCGTCCAAGTGGCCGAGACCGGAGTGGAAGAAACCTTGGAAGTTATACAGAGTCATCTCGGGTCATCAAGGATGGGTGCGCTCGGTTGCTGTGGACAAGTCGAACGAGTGGTTCGCCACCGGTTCTGGAGATCGTTGCATAAAAATTTGGGATTTAGCCACGGGGGGGTTGAAGTTAACTTTGACCGGTCACATCGAGCAAGTGATGGGATTAGCCATTTCGGACAAGCATCCGTACATGTTCTCGTGCGGTGCAGATAAGAAAGTCAAGTGTTGGGATTTAGAATACAATAAAGTGATTAGAAACTACCACGGCCACTTGAGCGGCGTGTATTCGATAGCGTTACATCCGGACTTGGATATATTGATGACTGGTGGTCGAGATTCTGCGTGCAGAGTTTGGGATATGCGCACAAAAGCGCAAGTTTTTTGTTTGTCTGGACACGAATCAACCGTAGGATCGATCATTACCGAGAACGTAGATCCTCAAATCATCACGGGGAGTTACGATTCGACCATCAAGACGTGGGACTTAGCAGCGGGTAAGTGCATGAAGACGTTGACGCATCACAAGAAAGGGGTTCGCGCGATGGTTATGCATCAGAAGTACTGGGAGTTTAGTTCCGCTTCGGCAGATAACATCAAGAAGTTTGGTTTGCCAGATGGTCAGTTCAAGCATAACATGTTATCTAAGCAAAACGCCATCGTCAACGCCATGGCGCTCAACGAAGACAACGTCATGATTTCTGGAGGAGACGACGGTAGCATGCGCTTTTGGGATTACGAAACCGGACATTGCTTCCAATCGTTACAAACGCAGGTTCAACCGGGTTCCATGGAAGCCGAAGCTGGCATATTCGCGCTGGGTTTCGATAAGACTGGGGAGAGATTGATTTCTTGCGAAGCGGACAAAACGATAAAGATGTGGAAACCCGACCCGGACGCTTCACCTGAGTCCCATCCGAACATTCCTTTCCTTCCACCAAAAAGCATCGGTAGAAGCTAAATTAGCGGCTAAATTAGCGATAGAAGCTAAATAAATAATAATAGTATCGATAGAGTACATGCATTGTAAAAATTTCTTGTTGTACAACACATATATTAAAAGTCAAAATCTTTTACAACTCGGTGTGCGCGAGTCCTGCATCGTGTTTCCACCCGTAATCTTTCTTAAATACTTGCATCGTGTCAAAATCCTTTTTCATTTTCTGCGCCAACTCGAACGGCGATACGTTTCGTTTATTCTTCAAGTGGGGATTTGCACCGCTCTTCAACAAGTGATGCATGGCCGGCAAGTGATCTCCTTTTACCGCTTTATGCAAAGCGGTATCGCCGTCGGTATCCAAGGCGTCAACCACCGCGCCTTTCTCTACTAACATCTGGACCATTTTCAGCGAAGATCGTAACGCTGCTTCGTGCAACGGCGTCGTCTCGTTACCCATCGAGCGTCGCTCGTTCACGTCAACGCTTTCGTTTCGTAGCAACCATTCGACGTAGTTTATACATAACGGTTGCCACATCCTCGAAGCGAAGTGAATGGGTTGATACCCGTCTTCGTTGACATCCACGACGCTCGCACCGTGCTCGACTAACGTCTTCCCAATCTGCACTTGCTCGCGGAAAGGACAGTGTGCGGCGCTAAAATGGATCGGTCTCGAACCTTTCAACGTCATGTTCACGTTTGCTCCTAAGTCTAAAGTCGTTTGCACGTACGTGTTGTTCCCGAGTTTTATCCCTTGTTTCAACGCGGTTATCCCCGACCAGTGTACCGCGTTATCGATTTTGTGATGCTCCGGAAACAACTCAAACTCTTCCTTTAACTTTTCGTGGTCTAAATCTTTCCCGACTTCGTGCAAATTCGCTGGTTTCCTAACCTCCGGTTCCGGAGGTTTATCGTGCACCGCGTCTGGTTCTTTGTTCCCGAAACCGTACGTCCGTTTCAGTTCGTGATATAACGCGGAATTTCCGTGACCACCGGCGAGGACAGGAGAAAGAAGGAATTCAAGACAAAAACACACGAGGAGGAAAAAAGAAAGACGCGATGATCGTAATAATGATACCATGTTGTTGCGTTAAAGTTAATGTTGTTGTTGTTGTTGTTGTTGTTGTTGTTGTTGTTGTTACTTGTCAGTTATGACTTCAAGTGAAGCTTAATCAAGGGCGCGCATTCACTCAATTATTTTTGCTTTATGCTTTTTGCTTTGTTCTTTCGAGTTCATCGATTGCGCATTCCTTATTATTTAATCGTCTAAAACCTTATTGCATTTCTAAATTTTTTCTATTTCATGCTATCGCAGACTAAACACTTCGCCTCGTACGCGCGCTTCATGGTCTCGTCGCTCTGTTTGTCTCTCAAAACGACAATCTTCACGGAATCTCGCATCTCTTTCGGTAATAACACCATGACGGCGTTGATTAAAATCTGCGTTCCTCGCGGCGGGTTACCGATCCTGTGGACTTTCGCGCGCTCGTAAAAGAGCTCTCCGATGGCGGATAAGCCTCTCGCGATGACGTCAAAAGGAGGCGGGTTAGTTAAACCGCATCCGTGCATGTCGATGAGGACGTCTATTTGACCTGGGACTGTTCGATAGTCTCGATCTAATAGGCGCGTTTTGACGCCGTGGTATAAAGTAGACACCATCACTTGGTCCATGAGTTGCTTGTTTTCGTGAGATAGCTCTGAATTTGCCGCGCCTATTCTCACGAGAAGCATATCTCGTCCTCCGTTTTGAGCTGTATCGTTTTCGTCGTTCAGCCGCCACGTGCAATACGGCACGCACGGATGGTCGCGGAGCTTTGCCGTGGACCAAATCTGGTACGCCGTTTCGTCCGGCAACTCGCCGAGTTTTCTTCTACCACCACCACCACCACCACCACCTGTCGTCGTCGTCGTCGTCGAGCTGACATTATTTGTTGAGGATAAACGAGACCGAGTGTCGAAAAAGTCCTCGTCGACGTCGGATTCGAAATAGTCTCCGTCCAACAGTTCGTCGATGTCGTAGTCGTTTTCGTTCGCTTCGTCGGAGGAGGAGAGGTATTCCGACACGTCGTGAAATCTCGTTTCCGACTCTCCGCTTTTCCTTCCGTCTCTCATCATCGCGCGAGGAGTGTCGTTATCGTCATCATCGCCATTCCACGCGTAACTTTTGCTTCTTCTTCTGTTCTTCTTCCTCTTCATCTTCATCATATTTATCCTCTTCCTCCTCCATCGCTCGTCCACGGACGGCTGAAAGCGAGAGTCGTGAATTATCCGTCGCTCGTGCCTTTGACGATTGAGCAAGTGCGAACAGACGACGCAGACGAGGAAGGATCCGACCGCGACGGCTTCATCGAGGTGCATGGTGATGATGATATGTATCCCTTTATGATGATGTTTTCTTCTTCATCATCTCTGGCCTAAACCACCACCACCATCACGACGACAAACATTGAAGCACATTTTTTTTCCAAACGCGTGTGAGATATTCTGCCGCAGGTCGTTACGAGAAAAAGAAAAAGAAGAGAAAAATTCTATTTTTACTCTCTATGTGATGATTTCAACTTCTATTTGCCTCTACGAACGCCTCCAACGCCTCTTGCCCGCACTTTTCGTACTCCGCGACGACTGCTCTGCACCTCGTCGGTAATCGCGACTCTTCTCCCGACTCTTCCGACTCCTTCTCGAAGCACTCTTTCACTTTCCTCGAAGACGTCTCGAGTTTACGCTTCGCCGCGCTCAACGTTTCGCGTTCGCTCTCGCTCTTAAAGTCTTCCTCGTACGGATTCTTCTCCACGGCTTCAATCTCTTTGATGTATTTCGCTAAGCTATCTATTTCATTTTGTTCGTGTTTTAATAAGGCTTCGTTATATTTCGCGGTCGTTTGGAGTAACTGCGCGAGTTCCGGTTTCGTTTGTAAGAAATAATGGTCCGATGATGAGGTTGAGGGAATGCTCCCACCACTTTCCCGTCGTCTTTGTTGAGAAGCGTTCGACGAGGCGGAGGAGAAGGAGGTGGCGGAGGAGGACCCTTCCAACCTTCTCAAAAGCTTACTCGTCAACTGTCGTTGTTTAATAAGGATGTAGGAAAGGAAGAAGGGGATGAAGAGGAGAGAGCGTTATTCGATTCGTTCATTTTTTGTCATGCAGGGAAGAATACAAAGAAGAATACAAAGAAGAATACAAAGAAGAAGAAATACGCACGCGAAGTCCACCGGGAGTCGTTTGTTGGGGGGTGCCCGTCGTCGTCGTCGTCGTCGTCGTAGCATTCAGGACGTGTTTTGGTTTCGACGCTCTGAGTCCCATCGCGTGTGTGGCGTTTGTATTCTTTATAAGACTGAACTGCACTGAACTAACTGCTTTAAAAACTGGTTTTTGTCCGTCAGTTCTGTGGGACCTGAATTTTCATCTATTTTTTTGAACCAAAGCTTTTTTTGTGTTTGGATCTCTTTTAAAGTCGTAGAAGAAGATACGATTTGTTGCATCATCCCCATATAATTTTTTACCACGCGCATACGACGAGATGAACAAATGATCACAGTTCGTAAGAGGAAGTAAAGAGAGGCACAAAGAGAGATAATGCGCGGAATGTTGGCGAGGATCTCCAATCATCCGTCTGTATCGTCGTCGTCGATGCAAAAAGGAAGAGGAGGAGGAAAGAAAATGCGTCATCTGCACAACGCTGGCTCCCAAAACCAGTTCTCCTTCGGCTTTTGCGTAAGGGAGGAAACGAGGAGGAGAAGGGATGGTGATGTTCTCTGCGTCCGCGCGTCTTCGATCGATTACGGTCGATCCGTGGACGAGGAGAGCGAGGAAGACGACGAGGAGGAAGAGAGGAGTCGAGACGATCGACGGAGCAGATCGAAGTTGCAAGCGAGTTCTTCCGAGAAAAATGTCCAAAGCAGGAGCAGCAGCGGCAGCAGAATATCTTCGGCAAAGTCGGCACCTTCGCCCGCTCCGCCGAGCGCAAACAGAGGCACGCAGATTAATCAAATCAACACCGAACTCGTCTGGGAGCTTGAGAGGAAAGGCGAAGGATGGGGAGAAGAGATTTTCCCATCTTTGAAACAGAAACGACGCGTGATTGAACCGTTGGCGTCTCGAAAACGACCGAGTAACATGCAAGCGTACGTGGAAGATTACTTGGTAGAAGTCGTCGGTTTTACAGAAGACGAAGCGGTGGCGACATTTTCAGCCGCGGCAGCGTGGCGGATTACCGCCAGAGGCAGAGCGTTAGTCGATCGAAAACGGATGAAACTCATCGCGGAAAACGCTCAGAATGCTATAGAAGTTTTTAGAAGGTGCGGCTTGTCTCAGGAAGAAGTTCGACAAGTTATCCGAGCGGCGCCGCAGGTGTTGGCGGTTTCACCGACGCAGTCGAGATGGAATTTTAGTTTATTAGAGTACGCCGCGAGACAGTTATCGGAGAGTGGAGGTACGTTAGGGAGAGTTCGAATGCGCGAGCGGACTGGGAGACCGCCGTTGAGAGACGAAAGCGGCCAGGTGAAGGAAACGTATTACGCGAGAACGAAAGGTTTGGTGAAGAGAGCGCCAGAGACATTGAGAGAATGGGTCTTGGAGACGCGCTTGAATAGAACATCCGGATCGTTAGCTCAAGAGCAACTGTATTTGCTCGATATTGTAGGTTTCGACGCATTAGAACCAGAGACCAAGGTTTTACAAGCAAACACGGTCTGGGAAAGTTGGTTCGACGAGTTGGTTGAGTACCAGTGCATCACCGGGAACTGCGATCCGAGTTATTCCGAACGCGAGAAAGGCGGTTTAGGAAGGTGGGTTGCGAAACAACGATCGTTGTTCAAGAATGGAAAACTTTCGAAGAAACGCGAGTTTCGATTGCGTACTTTAGGTTTAAAACTCGACGAAGACGAGGCGGAGAGTACCGTTTCAGTGGTGAACATAAATTTCCAAGGCGGACTGACTGCTTTTGACGAATCCGCTTCGGATATGGCCATGTTTTTAGCCGAGCGAGGACAATATGCAGAGCCTCCTTTGGGAAGTCCTTTGGCGGTATGGCTGATGAAAACGAGAGAAATGGCTGAAAAAGGTGAGTTAACGGAGAGACAGTTGGATAAATTAGCCATCATCGGCGTCGACTTAACGCCTATTTCCGCCGCGTGGTTGAAAAATTTATCGGAAATGTCAGATTACGTGAGTAGGAAAAGGGTAGTAAATTTGCAGAAAGCAAACAGCATCAAAGCCTGGATAGAAGATCAAAAGGAGGCGTACAGAAAAGGAAAATTAACTGAGGCTCAGATTAAGCGCTTAGAGGCTTTGGACCCGATTGTATTTCTTGATTTTTCAACGAAGTCGTCTTCATCCATCAACGCGCGCTGAGAGAGAGAGAGAGAAAAGACTCGTATTTATTTTATTATTAGGAACTACTAGGTATGTAATATTATACAACGCTGCATGACAAAATAGAAAAGAAAATCTACTAAATTTGATTGTACGGGCCATCGTTCGTCTCGATAGCGTATTTACTGAAAAGCTGATGCTCTTGCAACCGTTCTTCTTTCGTGTGGACGTAGAGATTATACGATTCTTGAGCGCACCAAAAGCCGATGAACATGGCGATTATTTCATTATAAAGAAAGCCATACAAACCAATGCCAAGAGCGCACACTAATGAAACGAACGCGCAAATCTTTGCTGCGATATCAACTCTCACTTTCATCAGTTGCAACGACGCTGCTAAAATTCTACCTCCATCTAAAGGATAGCAGGGAATGAAGAGATTGAAAAGCATCAACGAGATATTGAGCCATAAGGCTTGAACGCACAACATGTCCATAAACGTCCCCCGAGTAAAAGCTTGAGATAATCCATACCACAACAGTGCTTGAGGTATGTGCGTTAAAGGACCAGCTATGGAGACGATCAAATCATCCTTAGCATCTCCGCTGTGACCGATGTATGCGAGTCCTCCCAGAGGCCATAACAGAATGCCATGAACTTCGCCTCCGACTTTTCTAGTCGCGAAACAGTGGCCCAATTCGTGCAGTAAAACGGTACCAAACAACAAAGGAATGTTCACGACGACTAAATATAACCAAACTTTCATCGTCATCGTGGACGAATTCAGCAACCACGGGAGTGCGGCGGAGATTACGAAATACAATAGCAACAACGGGTGAAGAGTAATTTCAATCCCAAACACAGTTCCAACGTATATCGGGTTTCCACCGATGGGACTCATGGAAAAACGGTTGCTACTCGCTGTTGGAGTATCGTGAATGGTGCGTATGTTACTCATTTTATTCGTGATGTATTGATGTTCGCAATGTTGAGCGAGGAGTAAAAGGTGGTAGTTATGTGAGATTTTTTATGACGCACACCGAGATTATTATTGTTGTTTGACTTGCTCTGGGAAGTGTTTGACATGTTCGAGGCAAGCGATATGGTGTGATTTTACGATTACTTTGTGGTATCCTACAACAAGTTACAACCATTCACTACATACAGACTAATACGGAACAGATTTTGGTAACTTTGTCTTTGCGTTTTGCATGTTCATGTCAAACTTCTTGTTCCCAGAACCGGCAAAAATGTTGTGCGACTTTGCCATGTACTTTTGCTGACTCTTCTCCGAACGCCTTTGCAGCTGATTGATTTTCACCCATCTCTGCGCTAAACCGTTGCCGTTTCCTCTCTCGCCTTTAACTGTGCCTAATTTCTTCTCCGGGATGTGCTTCGTCATTCTTTCGTACAGTTCTTCTCTCGCGATTTCATCTTCTTCTCTCTCGTCCGATGGTTTGTGTCTTTGTTTGTAGTAACGCTTGAGCTCTCGCGGTCCTATTCTTTTCGTTTGGCCATCCGGTCTGTGAATGATTAACTCAAAGCCGTTGTCCGCGAGAGTAACCGTCGCAGAATTTCCGTCGTTATCTGGAAACTCATCTTCGTCCTCCTCTCCTTCTTCGATGTTCATCGACTCAATTCTCGCTAAAACAGCCTCCGCTTCGTCTTCGTCCACGGATTCCCAATCCGAACCGTTGTCGTCCCCGTCGTCCTCTTCTGAAGATTCCCACAAATCTTCTCCGGCTGCGATTTTTCTCTCCGCCTCTTCGATTTCTTCTCTGTGATGATCGCACCACTCTTGCAATCGTCTCGCTCGAGCGACCGATCTCGGCACTTCCTCTTTCCTCTTCAAGTGCGCGTTCGATACCACTTTTTGCGACGCCGACTTACTCGCTTCCGCTTGCATCACCACTCGGTCGAACAGTTCTTTCCCAACCACCGGTAATCCGCTCGTGTCTCGCTTCAAGTTATATCTGTGCCAATCTGTTCGATAGTGCGCTTTCAATTCGTCCGTAGACTCGAAGATGACGCCCTGTTTATGAGTACACACAGAAGAGAGAGAAAGAGAAAAGTGTGCGATTCGCCGTCAGCCACTGGAGCGAGAAAAGGTGAAACGTGAAAGAAAAAAGAATCTATAATATAAATCAATATAAAACGTACAGGTGCGGTGTGACAGGTCAACCCGTGACTGCTGCGATCGTCGTCGCTCGCTTCCATCGTCCTCCTTTCCTTATCCGTGCGGTGAGTATTCTTTTTACCTTTGCCGAAAAGGTGTGTTTTGCTCTTTCTTGGTTCACCCAGGAGAGAAAGGAATTTATTTTTATATAACGCACTTTTGCAGAGACGAGAGAACTCATCAAATCACACAAATCACAAAAAGTTTGGCTTTTTTTTGTCTGGCGGCGTAAAGAAATTTCTCCGCATTCATTTTCGTGTTGTCGTTCGGACGCCCGCCCCGCCGGCTTGAAACACAAACACACACACAAACGCACACGTTTGACGACCGAGAGATACTACAAAGATGGCGAAGAAGACGAGAGAGAAGAAATCGCCGATGGGTGGTGGTGCAGGTGGTGGTGGTGCGGCGAAACCGAAACACTCCATGAGCACGGAAAACAGAACGAAAGGAAGCGCGCACGGGAACTCGCAAAGAAGCGCGGCGACCGTGAGACGATTGAAAATGTACAAACAACGACCGATACGAGATAAGAAAGGGAAGATTTTAAAGCAAGAGTTACAATCGAAGGAGTTACCGAGCACGAGAATCGTTCCCGATCGAAGATGGTTCGGGAATACACGAGTTATAGGCCAGAAGCAACTGGCTGAGTTTAGAGACGAGATGGCGGAGAAAACGGCGGACGGATATCAGGTGATTTTGAAGCAGAAGAAACTTCCTCTGTCGTTATTGGCGGACCCAGAGAAAGGAAGATCGAGACGAGTGAAGTTGTTGAACCAAACGCCGTTTTCGAGCGTGTTTGGAGCGAAGAAAACGAGGAAGAAGCCAAACTTGCAAATGGACGACATAATGGCGATGGCGCAAACCGCTGAACTGGCGGGAGAAGCGTACGACGAAGGCATAGAGACTGGAGCACTTCACGACCGCGATTTGGTGACTGCAGATGATGGTGTACGGAAAGCCGGTGGCGATGAACTGTTTCAAAAAGGACAATCCAAAAGAATTTGGGGAGAATTGTATAAAGTCGTCGACTCTTCGGACGTTTTGATTCAAGTTTTGGACGTGAGGGATCCTTTGGGCACGCGATGCGAACATTTAGAGAAGCATTTGAAAATGGACGCGATGAAACGGCACAAGCACTTGATTCTGTTGCTCAATAAAGTTGATTTAGTTCCCGCATGGGTCACCAAACGATGGTTGTACGCGTTATCGAAGGAGTACCCGACCATCGCGTTCCACGCCTCGGTGACGAATCCGTTTGGGAAGGGTGCGCTCTTATCTGTCCTGAGACAATTCTCTCGTTTGAGGTCCGATAAACAAAATATTTCCGTAGGATTCATTGGGTATCCAAACGTAGGTAAATCAAGCGTCATCAACGCTTTGCGAACGAAACGCGTGTGCGTGACGGCTCCGATTCCTGGCGAAACGAAAGTTTGGCAATACGTTAACTTGACCAAGCGTATTTTTCTCATCGATTGTCCCGGCGTCGTGTATCACGATACCGAGGATACTGATACGGATGCCGTTTTGAAAGGCGTTGTTAGAATAGAGAAGATGGATGACGCTGCGGACCACATACCAGACGTCGTAGCGAGAGTAAAGCCGGAATATTTGCGAAGAGCCTACCGAGTCGCGTCTTGGACTTCGCCGACGCATTTTCTCGAACAAGTCGCGAGGAATCAAGGCAAATTATTAAAAGGGGGTGAACCCGATTTAAATTCGGTAGCCAAGTCTATTCTATTTGATTGGCAGCGCGGTCGAATTCCTTACTTTGCACCACCGCCCTCGCTACCGCCGAGCGAAGACGTCTTAGCGGCAGTTCGAGACGCTAAGAGCGCCAAGAACGGCGGCGGGGGCGTGTCCGAAAACGCATCAAAATCAGAACGCGACGCCGCTGAAGCGATGACGCAAACGGCGAGAGATTTGTTGGTGAAACAAGTCAACCGACGAATTCCGCGCGCAAATGGATTGTTCGACGCCGAAGATGCGCGAGATGACGAAATAGAGGATGTAGAAATTGAAAGTAGTGACGACGAAGAAGACGAGGATGCGTTGGACGAAGACGACGAAGTGGAAGAAGTAGAAGACGAAAGAGGGCAGACGAGAAAAAGAAGCAGAGCGGCTGCTGGTTCCGAAGAAGATGATGACGAAGACGAAGATGGCGGTGAAGCTTCTGAATCCGAGGATGTTGAAATAGACGACGACGAAGACGGTCCTGGTTTAGACGATAAAATTCTCGATAAATTTGGAAGCGACGACGACGACGAGGAAGAAGAAGAAGATGACAAAGATAAAGACGAAAAAGATGATGACGGCGACTCGGATTCGGACGGATACGGCGAAGCTGGTTTATCTTTTGAATCTATCTTAGCGGACGTGCGAGGCGACATTAAAGAAAAGCCAGCTGCACCTGCGGGGGGAGGTAAATCGAGCGCGCGAGCAAAGAAGAAGCAAGCCGTCGTCGCGAAGAAGAAACCGGCGGCTACGAAGAAGAAGAACAGAGAAGTACGAAAAGGAACCGTGTCCTTCATCAAGGATAACGCGGGAGTAGATGCATCTTCGAGCCAAAAGAAGAAAAAAGCCGCACCCGCGCGACGACCAAAGAGTAAACGCAGCGACATGCTCGAGATGTAAAACTGTAGTCAATTAGAAATGTGAAGTTGTCGTTTTTGTCGCTGTAGTTGTGATTGTATCGAATAGTATTAAAAAGTGTCCATTTTATTATCTCGTTTGCGAGTCCGACGCGTCCCCGATGAGCGGCAACTTGACCGTTTTACCCGACGTCGCGGATACAGAACCTACGAGGCAAGAGATGTAGGTATACAAAAACACTGAGTTGAACATAATCACTTCCGCCTGGAGACCTATTCCTCCGGTTGGTCCTTGCCCATCCATCCCGGCGAACAATCGTGTCAACACGTCCGGAAGAATCAACAAAATATCCAACAAAATCGCCTGTTGCGCGTTAAACCTCACAAATCTTGACATGTTCTGGTTTTGTATTACACCCAAATACATGCCAAAAAATACGGCAATTTGTAAGAACCCAAGCGCGAACCATAACTCAATCAGCGGCTTCAGCGGTAACAACGCCAACGACGCGAGCGGGAACTGAATCAACAGAAATTTTGAATACTTCAACGAGTCGAGCAGAGGTAACATGTAGCACAACGCGGCGATAGATTTCTGCGCAAAATCGTACTCCCCGTCGTCACCCATCGTGAACGTGTTCTTCTTATTTTTCTCTTGGTTCTTAATCGCGCTCGCCAAATCCTCCGCTAATCTTTTCTGTTCCTGTTTTTCCTTGTATTTTTCTTCCGCTTCTCTTTCTCTTTCCTTTTGCAACCGTTCGGAATCGTCCTCTGGTAACAGAGACTCCAAGTTTTTCAGCGTGTCGTCGCCGTTGTTGCTCTTGATTATCATCGCAGATCTTCTCCCTCTTTTCTGTTCTGTCAACCTTTTATTAAAGTTTGTTGTTGTTGTTGATGTTCTTTTCATCGACGTCGATGATGATGATGATTGGAGCATTTTTTTACCGCTGGAAGAAGAAGAAGAAGAAGAAGAAGAAGAAGAAGAGCAGGATCTGAAGGACGCCACGCGAGTGGTGGTAACATTAGACGATAAAATCATGGGGGATAACATCTTCTTCTGTGTGGTTGTCTCTTTTATGTGTGTGTGTGATGTGTGATGTTTATGAGGGGAGTAGAAATGACGTTTCGATGTTGCCTTTGTGCTTTCCTCAAACAAAAGGAATCAAAAACAACAAAAACTAAGAAAAAACAACAAGAACAGAAAAGAGGAGAGAGACTTGCTTGAGAAAAAAATCAATCAACAAAAACATTCTTCATATCATCGGAAGAGATAGAAGAGCTCTCTTACTCTTACTCTCTCTCACTCTCCTTTCCACGCCGCCGATACTATTCATCGTTGCTGTTAGTATTCATGGGTCTGGTGAAGTATTCCACCTCGGGGTCGTCTGTCTGGGATGGGAGCAGGAGTAAGATGGAAGCTTTTTTCTCTTTCCTCCAAAAACTGTTCGTCTTTGTGTTCGTATTGGCGACGTTTTTCCCGTACGTTCAATATCACGAGTTTTTACAACAAAAAGAGACGATGCAGTCGAGTCAAGAGCAACTGGAGCGATCGAAATTCAAGTTAGAGAGGAATTTAAGGGAAATGACGACGAAAGCTTCGCACAGAGAGCAAGACGCGAGGCAGGCAGAGACGAAGTTATCGAAAGTGGAAAAAGAGGTGAAGGAGAAAGAGAGGAGAAATCAGGCGCTGGAGATATCGCAACAAACGCTGCAGAAAAAATTAGACGGATGCGTGAAGGATAGAACGTCGTTATCGGAGGAGGTAACGACGTCGACGACGAAAGTTAATGAGGTGGCGAGAATAGAGAGCAAACTGGAACGGTGTAAACACGATAATTTAGACTTGAACGCGATGACGAAAGAGTTGCGCACGGAACTCACGACGTTGGAGAAGGAGTTGAAGCAAGAGGTGAAACTGAGGAAGCAGGCCGAGAAAGCTTCAGCGGCGCAAAGGGAGATGGCGACGAAGATCAAGAATAGTTTATTAGCCATGCAGCAAGCGGAGGATAAAGCGGAGAAAGAAAAGGCGAGAGCGCAAGTGCTGAAGAGATTAGCAAAAGCAGAAAAGGCGGCGAACGCGACGAAACGAAAAAATGAAGAAGGCGAGGACGAAGACGAGGACGATGCGGACGAAGTGGACGACGACTTCGATGACGACGACGACGAGGAACTGAAACCATTAAAAGCTAAAAGGAAAAATAGGAAGAAAGGAGGTGACGACGAGGAAGAGGAAGAGTACGACGATTTGGCGCACAGGAAAATTGTAGCCGACGACGACGAAAACGTCGAGCCTGGGTCTCGAGCGCACGAAGCCGAGAAGCGTTTACGTTTCGAGAAGAAAAAGAGCTTGAAGAAAGAACGTTGGAGCGCGGGTGGTTTAGATAAGGATTTGAATGGTAGACTGAATGTCGATAGATTGCGCAAAACGCCCAAGTTGACTCGAGCCGAAGGCATTCAAGGCACGTCTTCGTCGCAGAATGCAGGCGGCTCTTCATCCGCAGCAGAGCTCGCGCGAGCGCGCGCCATGCGGGATGAACCATAGATTAATTGTAAATGTAGAGTACTTAATACTAATAGCGCGTAAGAATAAGAACTTTCTTTTTGTCTGTATATTTCATAAACGACGTCTTTCTCTCTTCAACTACATGCCTTGCCCGACGAGATATTCGCCGAACCCCTCCACGTGCGCCGAGCACTGTCGCGTCTCCAGGTTGTTTCCGTGAATACCAATAACGAAGCATGTTTTGCACTTCTTCACGACTAAACCGTACTCCGTGCCTCTCTTCCCTCGAACGACCCCTCCGTCTTCGTCCGAACCGTTTAAATAGACGTACTGTTTTGTAAAACAAAACGAGTTTTTGTGAGTATTTTTTTGTGAGAAAAGTTTAAAAATAAAAAAACGACTGATGTTGAACCGGATGAGGAAGACGATGATGCGAAGAAGAATAAATAGGAAACATATTAGTATACCTTCGTGCCTCCAATGTATATCCCGTTCGCGCAGTGCGAGAAAGGATCCGCGAAGAGTTCCATCAACTTTTGCGCTTCATCCGTGGCAATTCCGGGGAATCCCTCGGATTGACCCCATAAGTTCCCTTGCAGATCGCAAATCGCGCAAGCGCTCAACATCCCGAGCTGCGTGCCGTCCGGCAACGCGACGGTTTGCAAGTTTTCAATCATCTCTTGCCACGACATGTTTGTTCTTGTTGTTGTTGTTGATCCTCTCTGCTCTTCTTCTCACTCTCACCTTTTGTTCTACCTCCTCCTCTTCTTCTCCTACTACTTTTACAACCGCGTCGTCGTGTTCTTCTCTACCTATCAGAGCGCTCTCCAAAAGCGAGCGAGCGCGTCTAACGAATAAAGAAGAGATTTTGCCTCTTCGTGTTTTTTGAGGAGCTCGGTTGTCTTTTCACTCTATGCCATACATGTTGCCTGTCAAAAGCTCACCCCGTGAACACTCCACCAAAAAGATAAAAGAAGAAAAAGAATATACACGTTTCCTCATCAGACGCTCTTCTCTGTTCTCCACGCGCACAGGACATCACCAACACACGCACAAACAAACAGTACTACTTTACTCTCAGTTGTGGTTGTAGTTGTGCGCGCGCATATAAACCGTTCAGTCGTCGTTACTCTTCTTATCAGAGGAGGAGGGAAAAAGAAAATCTAGGAGGAGATGGAATCGATGGCAACCGATTTGAGCGATGAAATCACCTCCTCCAACTCCTTCTTTTCGCAACCGTTCATGGTGGAAATCATCAAGCTCCTCGCCGGGGTGATTTTCTGGGAGATACAATTCGTTCTCTCCAAATTCTTCTTGAACGTCTTACCGGATAATTCAGAGAAGGAAAAGTTATTCAAGAGAACGGCGCCTTCGTATTGCGTGAGCACGGTGCACGCCACTTTTCTCACCTGGGGAGGGGTGAAAATAATCTGCGCGTTGTACAACGCGCCGCAGAACGAACAAGTGATTTTGTACGAGTCAACGGATGGAAGCTTCGTGGCGTTTTGTGAATTCATTTCCGTGGCGTTTTTGTCGTACATGATCCAGGATTTCTTTCACGTGGTGCACCTCTTTCCAGAGTTGGGGGGCATCGATATGGTCGTTCACCACGTGTTGTTTTTCGTGGCTGGATTTTCGGCGTATATTTACGGAGGATATCCGTTGATGTTGGGATACTTGACGATTTGTGAAGCGTCGACGCCATTTTTGAACATGAGATGGTTCATCAAGTCGTGTAAGGAGATGGAATACACGCTTCCGATTGTGGATTATATCGCCCAAAAAGTTGGGATGAAGTACAGAGGTTTACCCGCCGGAAATAGATTAGAATACCACATTTCCTCCGTTTTTAGCTACGTTTTTATTTTTGTGCGGGTGATCATGTTTGGACACGGAATCTTGCTTTTACTTCCTCGGTTTGGGAAGGGAGAGGATAAAATTATACCTAGCTTCGTGAGAGGAATCTTGCTTGTTTTGATTTTCGGCGGATTCCTGTTGAACTTAGTTTGGGTAGTAAAAATGAGAGGAATGCTGAAGTATTATCGATCAAAATGGTTCGATAAACCGGAAGATAATCAGCAAAATCGAATTGATTGAGAAAGAAAACTTTCTTTCTGTACTAGTAACATGGTTGATGCAATTATGTTTGAAAGTGTATATTATTATAAACAATGGAGTATCATAAATAATCACAACGTTCTAAATTGCTCGAAAGATGTTCGAAAGCGCGCGGTGGTCTCGGATTTCTTTTTATTCATTCTTTTCTTTTTTACAGATTTTCCTTTTCTCTCTCTCTCTTAATTCATCTCTTCTTTCCACGATGATTATCTCCCGAAGAATCCCCCTCTCTTTTGTTGCGGCGGCTGCTGCGGTGGCGGCGGCGGCGCTTGCTCTTGAGCTTCAAAAGAAAATCCACCTCGTTGCGTCATCGCAGGAGTGAAACCGGTTGCTATGATTGTTACTGAAATTTGACCCGAAAACTTATCATCGACCACTGCGCCGAAGATGACGTTCGCACTTGGATCAGCCATGTCCGTGACGACTTCGGAGATCGTGTTGATCTCTTGCAACGTCATGTCCGGACCGCCAGAAATATTGAAGACAATACCGGTGGCTTTATCGATGGAATTTTCAACCAACGGCGCAGACATGGCTGCCACGGCGGCTTCTTCCGCTCTGTTCTTACCCGAAGAAACACCAACACCCAACATGGCGGTTCCGGAATCTTTCATGACGGTTTTAACATCGGCAAAATCGACATTGACTAAACCAGAGACGGTGATAATGTCGGAAATACCTTGAACACCTTGTCTGAGAACATCGTCCGCCAACAAGAACGCCTCTTGCAACGGGGTGCCTTCCGGGCACACATCTAACAAGCGATCGTTGGGAATGACGATCAAAGTGTCCACGTTTTTTCGCAAGGCATCGATAGCTTCAGTCGCTTGCACGATGCGTCTTCTACCTTCAAAAGAGAACGGGTACGTCACGACGCCGACCGTCAAGTTTCCAGCTTCCTTGGACATTCTCGCAACAACCGGGGCAGATCCAGAGCCCGTACCACCACCCATACCAGCAGTGATGAACACCAAGTCCGATCCTTTCACGATTTCGTTCAATTTATCTCGACTTTCGTTCGCGGCAACTTCCCCGAGTTCCGGGTTCCCGCCGCATCCCAAACCTCTCGTAACTTGTTCACCTATTTGACATACATTGACAGTTTGCGCGTTCACTAACGCTTGCGCATCCGTGTTTACGACCCAAAATTCAACGCCCTGTTCATATGATGCGTTTCGTAGTGAGAGGAGAAGCGTGTGTGGTGAGTTTTTGAGGAGTATCTTCTTTCGCGTCATGTTGTCGTTGTTTGTTGTTGTTGTTGTTGTTGCTTTTCTTGAAAGAAAGAAAGAAAGAGACGAGGAGATTCAAATTCAACAAAAAAGAGAAAATTGTGATTCCCTCGCGCGCGAGCTCTCTCTTAAACAGTCAGATCGCGCCGATAAATGGAAGCCGAACAACGTCTTGCAACACAGAAACAACAACACGTGGAAGATCGATCGATGACGAGGGTGAAAAACGCGCGAGACGAGTGAGAGAGAGAGAGAGAGAGAGAGATGTTCTGAGACAATTTCTCCGATTTCGAATCGTCGTCGTGGAGAGAGCGAGCGCTTTGTGTAGAAAACATGAACGAAGAGCTATGCGCTCTACGCATAAACTTACCGAGACGCCAGCTTCGATCATGCGATTCACGGCGTTACCACCACCGCCACCGCATCCGACAACCTTAATCTTGGCCGAAGATGCCGAGACGACGACGGTTTCCTTTCTGGAAGACGAAGAGGAATTTTGTTTTCTACGGTTCAAAGAGACCCCGATGGATCTTTTGCTCGAAGAAGAGATTCGTCTGCTCGACAACGACGATGATCTTTGCTGCTGCTGCTGAGAGCAGTTCATCATCGCGCTCGACTTCATCACGGTTGAAGTGGTGGCCATGATGAGAGTAAGAGTGTGCGTACTTTTTCTGTCACACGAAGAGAAGAAAGAAAAGCGCGAGAGTGCTCTCTTTGTTTGTGCCGATTTTTATTTCGTATCTTCTTCCTCTTGCTTGTTGGGGGTGTGGCGTTCTCTCCGGTCAGCAAGAGAAGCGAGACAGACCCGTGCACAAAAAAAGGAAAGAGAGAAAAGAGAGTTTTCATTCGTGTGGTTCGAAAAAGCGCGACTTCTCGGACGACGACGACGACGAAGGAGTTTATATATTTTTATCCGAGAAGAAGATGGCGCAGCGATCACCGCGTAAATCGCTCCAGCTCAACCGAGCGAACACGCCAATCAACTTCAGCGGACCGATGCAAGATGTGAACGTGAGTAGTGCTTCTTTTTTCTTTTAATTATTAGAGCGGTGAACTCGCGCGCGCTTATTGAAATTGTAAACTCCTTTTCTCTCTCTCTCTCCTTCTCAAACAACACGGGGAGTGTTCGTCATCTTTTTCTCTCGTAAACATCTCGCTGACAGATACACGATTCTTCTCATCAAATCTTCCTGAAATATCATTAACAGTTTGCCAATTTAGAGATATATCCGACGACGCGTCCGTTGCCTCGATGCCCGGACGAACAACTCGGTTTCGGCAAGGTAAGATTTATCTATCCTCTTCTTCTTTTCCTTCAGACTCCCTTTTCCTCTCTCTCTCTCTGTCTGAGTTCTCGAGACGAAAACATCTGAATCTCAAAACTCACCTCTCTTCTCTCTTCTGCTCGCTTTTAAACGCAGGTTATTTCTGACCACATGCTTAAAGTTGAATGGCGGAACGGACTTGGATGGTCGAATCCACAAATCATTCAATCCGGACCGATTGCGTTGCACCCTTTCGCGCACGTGTTTCACTACGCCAACGAGTGTTACGAAGGGATGAAGGCATACATCGATTCGAACGGCAACGTTCGTATGTTCAGACCGGAGAAAAACATGGAGCGCTTAAACTTTTCCGCCTCTAGATTATGTTTACCCGCCTTTAACGGCGAGGAATTGTTGAAGTGCATCGAAGCGCTTTTAAAAGTTGACAAAGAGTGGATACCGAGGAAGAAAGGCTACGCGATGTATTTACGCCCTTTGATTTTTAGCACCACGCCGTGGTTAGGATTAACCCAAACATCAGAAGCTCATTTATACGTGATGATGTCACCAGTTGGGCCGTATTTTAAATCTGGTTTCGTTCCTATTAAACTTGCTGTAGATTCGAAATGGATTCGCGCTTGGCCAGGGGGCACTGGTAACGTAAAGTTTGGAGGTAACTACAGTCCAACCGTGATGGCGCAACGAGACGCCGCGAATGCAGGCGCATCGCAGGCGTTATTCGTGTACGATAAGGAGCAATACATCACTGAAGCTGGTACGATGAATATTTTTCTATTTTGGAAGAATAATATGGGGGAAATAGAGCTCGTCACGCCGAGCTTAGAAGATGGAACTATTTTAGCCGGAATCACGAGACAGTCGGTGATTGATTTAGCGAGAGAGTGGGGCGAGTGTAAAGTCACGGAGAGAATGTTGCCGTTGCAGGAAGTGCTCGACGCGTTCATTAGAGAAGACGTATACGAAATTTTCGGTACGGGGACGGCTGCGGTTATTCAACCTATCTCGTCTATATCGTACGATGGCATCGATTATTCCGTACCGAAAAACGCGTTTTCTGAAAACGCGTTTCAAGTCAGGATGACGAACACGCTGACTGCTATACAATACGGTGAGATCGACCACCCGTGGAGCCGAGTCGTCGCTTAATTTAGCCTTTAATATATTCTTTGTAATGACCATTTAACATACCAATTTTTAAATTGAAAATAGTATAAATGTGATATGTGTCCAGAGCTCGCGGCGTGCCGACGAATAAGAAAGAGAGAGAACGAGTTGTCTTGAATGCACGATGACTTTGAAGGGGGGAATCCCGCGGAAAGCGGGAAAAAAAAATTCACTTCAACAAACGTCCCCGAAAGGTCGTTATTTTATTTACCCCTATTAAATAAAGTTATTCAAACAACCATGTTTACGATGGCAACTTCGTTCTCTTCCCCGAAGAACGTCACATCATCTTCCTTCTCTTGCGCTTCCTCTCGTCGTCGTCAGTCTCGGGGACGATATGTTCTGTCGAGCAGCCCGGCGAGAAGAAACGATTTTTCATCGTCCTCGACATCTTTTTTGTTCCAACGGCCTCGAATCGCGTCCGTACGCAATAATAAGAGCAAGTCGTCGTCGCTCGTGAGGATTACGAATTACATCGACGATGGAAGTAAAAACGATGATATGAATAAAGAGACACAGGCGAGTAGTAGTAGCAGCAGTAAATATTATCAAACTGTCGCGCTTTCACGAGCGTTGACGATAACAAATTCGACGGCAGCTGCCGGAGGTGCTTCCTCTTGGCCCGATGAGGATGGAGAAAAGACCCCTTCCTCTATTTTTGGGAGAGGAAAAATGTTCGTCGAGAACGCCTTGGCATCGTTCAAGAGTGGGATTAATCAGCGCTTAGAAGCCGATAAGAACTTTGTCTTTAAGTTATTAACTGAAATATGTATCGATGAGCTCATTACGCTCTCTGTGTTGATATGGGTGACGGGGTTGAATTCGGAAGCGTGGACGCCAACTATTCGACTGGCCGCGCTCGTTCAAATGCTCTCTGCGGCGTTGAATGATACCTTAATAGTATATTTTTTAGCTCCGACGGGTTCCTCTGTTGATAAAGATGGTAGCGGTGGAGGTAAGCCTGCGTTGGCGCACGTCTTTCAAGCTGGCGACTACTCGATAAAAGAGCGGATAGGGTGTTACTTCGCAAAGGCGAAATTTTATTTAGTCATTGGTAGCGCGACGTGTACGGTGGCTACTTTCTTTGCCAAGGCTTTGGGAGGGAACTTGGCTGGATTCTTTCCAGGCGTGTTCGTACAATCCATAATGTTGGGAGGTATCCACATGTCCGTGTCTGCGAATACCAGGTACCAAATCGTCAACGGTATTGAACGAGTTATTTACGAAAAGTTGCCCCCAAAAATTTCCAGAGCGGGTTCTGTTCTCGTACGGACAACGAACAACTTCTTAGGTGCGAGATTATGGATAGTCTTGACGAAGCTGATTTCTTCGTGATGATGAAGATGATCAGCATTAAAAGTGTAAATATTGTACAAAGGTGATTTTTTATCTACTACACAAAGCTATGATATATAATGGCTACTAGACAGGCGGTTCGCTGCGTGTAAGCTTCTTTCCTTTCTTCTTCTCTTTTTCCAGTGCGTGCGCATCTCCTCTTTTTACGATCTCCAGAGCCTTTTAGCTGTTTTCGAAACCCCTTCTCCGTACATGTTCAACTGGAACAACCCGTATAAAGTCGCCACCGTAACGCCTAACACCGATGCACGAGCGGGTAATCGCGCAGATTTTGGCACGTAATCGCTAATCACAAAGTTTAACCCGATGTGCGAGTGCACCGGTAAGGCAACTCCCAAGGCTAAATCGACGGGTAAATTTCCGTCTCGAATGACCATCGCGGCTGGGACTAAACCGGCTAACGCGAAAGAAGATCCGTGATAGATCTTCATCATCATTTTTCCTCGATCGCCTTGGAGTAAACCCGCCATTTCTCGTTGTTGTTGTTGTTGTTGTCTCGGTTTATTATTCCTGTTTTTGTATGATGTGAGAAATACTATGAGGACGAAGGGATCTCAAGCAGCTTTTGAGTTCAACAGAACGAGAGAAAAGCAAAAATTCACAAGGAGACTCTCCATAAAATGTATTCACATCATCAGATACAAATATAGTATAAGGAATAAAAATGGGCATCAAAGGTCTGTCAAAACTATTGGCCGAGCACTCTCCGGGGTGCTCCATGGAGAGAAAGTTCCAATCGTACCTGGACCGGAAAATAGCCATCGACGCGTCCATGCACATCTATCAGTATCTGGTGAGAAAAACATCGTTCGTCGTTCGAAATTCAAAAAGTTTGTTTCATCCTCAGTCTCACGCTTTCATCACTCTCATCGGCAAAGCATCCCTTTTTCATCCAGCCTCATCATTGCGAACACATCTGACGCGTTATTATTTTTTGTTCTCTCGTTTTCTACACAGATGGTTGTCGGTCGCTCTGGGGAGAGTCAGTTAACGGACGAGAACGGACAAGTCACCGCACATCTCATCGGTGTCTTGTCTCGCACGTGTCGGATGCTTGAAGCCGGGATTAAACCGGTGTACGTGTTTGACGGAAAACCACCGACTTTGAAAGGAGGAGAATTGGCGAAAAGAAAAGATAAGAGAGACCAAGCGGAGAAGGATTTAGAAGTGGCGAGAGAAACGGGCGATAAAGATGCGATTGAGAAGGCGGCAAAACGAACCGTAAGAGTGTCCAAGGAACAAAACCAAGAAGTCATGCGATTGGTGAAATTACTCGGAGTGCCTGTGTTTGAAGCGCCGTGCGAAGCAGAGGCGACGTGTGCGGCTATGTGCAAAGCTGGTTTAGTGCACGGAGCGGCTACGGAAGATATGGATACGTTAACGTTTGCGTGCCCGCGTTTGATTCGTAACTTGATGGCGCCGGCGTCGCAAAAGAAGGACATCGCGGAGTACGATTTCGATAAGGTTCTCAAAGGTTTAGATTTGGATTACGACCAATTTATCGACTTGTGCATCCTATGTGGATGCGATTACACGGACTCAATCCGTGGTATTGGTCCAGTGACGGCGTTACAGTTGATTCGCGAATATAAAAATATCGAAACTATCCTCGAGAACATCAAGGATAAAAAATACGTCGTCCCAGAAAACTTCATGTACAAAGAAGCCAGACAATTATTCAAAGAACCCGAAGTCATCGATACGAACAACTTGGAATTGAAATGGTCCAAACCGAACGAAGAAGGCGTTATTGAGTTCTTGGTCAAAGAGAAATCGTTCAACGAAGAGCGCGTTCGCAACGCCTTGGCGAGAATCAAAAAAGCGAAAGCCGGCGTCGCTTCTCAAAATCGTTTGGAATCGTTCTTCGGCGCGGCCACGGTCAAGAGTAGCACGATTGGAAAGAGAAAGGAACTGGAAAAGAAGAAAGGAAGTAAAGGTGTCGTCGGTGGATTCAAGAAATCGAAAGGTGTCGGCGGGTTTTCGAAATCAAAGAAGAACTAATATACAAATTTTAGAACGCTCAATATCTCAAGAAGTCAAGAATTCGCATCATGTCAGCATTTTCAAAACACTCCGTCCGCATAAAAACAAAACACAGAAACAAAATGTTTCGTTGCGTGGCACCTTCTTTCTCTTCGTGCGTTCCTCCAACGCCTTCTTCTTCTTCTTCTCCTCGTCGTGCATACGATCATCAAAAACATCCTATTATACTCCGTCAGTTTATAGTCGCGAGCGCGGCGCTTACCATCGCATCGTTCGGGAACGTCCAAAAAGTGGAAGCTGGAAATCCTTCCTTCAGTGGCGTCGACCCGGAGCAGAGTGAGCTCATCCAAAACTTATTAGCGAAAACGAAAGAGGATAAATCCATGCTGGACCAGAAAAGATTAGATAATTATTACAACAAGAAGTTTCTCATCAATGAAATCACCGGGAAGGAGATTCTACCGAACCCTTGCGATCCGCGAGATTACGAGTTCGGTGGTCGGTGCAGGACGTTGCCAACCTTGCCACGATTACCTGGCGAAACACTCCCGGAGTTTCCAGCTATAGTAAAAAATAACAGCAGTAGTGCAGCGCCTTCAACACAAGTAGAACAACTAAGCACAATAGAAGATGAAGTAAAAAGCAGTGATAGTGGTAATAGTAGCGAGGGAGGAATAGAAGTATCAAACGATGAAGATGTCGTGGACGTTGTCGTTGATGTGAATATAATAAATGACAAATAATAGCACCTCTATGTATAGCTAATAGGTCCGTTTAGAGCCCCGGTTGCGAATTGCCGAACAATTGGTTCGTTTGTTCGGTCAAAATCCGTAGCCGATCCTTCCCAGACAACTTTACCTTGGTGCAGAAAGACCAACCTATCGACGGCTCTTCGAATCGTGGAATGTTGGTGCGTAACTACAATGTACGAGGACACCCCACTCGACGACGGATGGTTCGGCGTATCCTGCAAATCTCTCATTAAGTTCTCAATCGTTGTAGAAGCAATAGGATCTAAGCCAGCAGTAGGTTCATCGTACATGACAACTTCCTCTATTCTTCCCGTGGCGGCTGTGGTGGATCCCATGTTTTCTTTGTTGACGATATCGTCTTTGATAATCGCTCTCGCTAACGCCGCTCGTTTTTTCATACCTCCGGAAAGTTGTGCGGGGTATTTATCCTCCGATCCTGCTAATCCTACTGCAGTTAAAGACTCACCAACGATTTTCCTAATTTCTGATTCCGGTAAAGAAGAGTGTTCGTACAAACGAAAACCAACGTTTTCGCCAACCGTTAACGAGTCAAACAACGCCGCGCTTTGGAAAACCATCCCAACTTTCAAGCTCGGGTTCTTCTCATCGGACGCTAAACCTTCCCGTTTTTTACCTCTAATGATGACGTCTCCAGAATCTGGTAAGAGTAACCCAGCCATGACGCGGAGCACTGTCGATTTGCCCGTCCCGGAAGGTCCAATAATACCAACCGCTTCACCTCGTCTGATTTTCAACGACACCCCGTCTAATACTTTTTTGCTCCCAAACTGTTTTCGAACGTCTTTAAGCTCGATCAAAACGTCGTCGTCTTTAATATTATCATTATTATTGTACCTAGAAGCGTTAGTGTATGCCTCGAGTCTTCTTCTTCTTCTTCTTATTCGCTGTTGTTGTTGTTGTCGTTGATGTTGTTCGTTGTAAAAAGTAAATCGTTGAAACTGATTATGGTGATTTCTAATAGAAGAAGAAGAGGAGGAGGAGGAGGAGGAGAAGGAGGACGAAGTAGAAGCGAAAGAGAAGAGTACTCGATCCATTTCTTTCTGCGCGTGATGTGATACTGTGCGCGTGTGTCGAAGAAAGGGAGACAGAAAGTGAAGAAGGAGAAGGAAAGAAGAAAATTTTGGATTCCCCCCCAATACGAGATACCGATACGGGAGATACTGTGAACGATTTCAAAGTACAAAGTGAAAATATAATACAATATGCGCATGAAATGCAAAGGACTATTTGTATGAGATCTCTCTCGCTCTAATATCGTTGATAGAGAAGATTGACCACGGACTGATCAACCATGACGTGGTCTTTCTGTTTAAGGATGGTCGCCCCGGCTGCTCTATTCTTCGCCTCTTCCGCCAATCGATACAGCGAGTTTTTGATATTCTCGCGAGTGACGGAATATAAATTGCGAACGACGGTTTGAAACTCTTCCAAGAGCATTAATTCTGCTTGAGAATTTCTTTGCTGTTGTTGATGATGATGATGTTGTTGTTGTTGTTGTTGAATACTTTTGTTCTTTTTGTTGTTCTTGTCGTCGTTATTCGTCGCGCCATCAGCGCTGTTTCCTACTTCTTTTACCAAACTCGTCTCGTTGCTGTTGTTATCGCTGCTTCGATTGTTGTTGTCGCTTTTCTTATTATTTTCGTCTTCGCGCGAGCCGTTAGAGGGCGGATTCGCATTTTCTTCATCTGATGGCGTCGTGAGTGTCGCCATAGTCGTCATTCTCTCGTTTCTTTTCTGCATGGTTTGTTCTTGTTGCGCGTGGAAGTATTGGTACTGCCCATTTGCTTCCTGAACTTCAGTCGTTCGCAATCTGGCGTCGTTGTTGAGCAAGTTCCGCGGTGGGCTGAGGTTTTTAGCGTTATCCGCCATGATTTTATCAACCGCCAATATCGCATCCTTCTTCGCCTTGACGGTTTGTCGACGATTCTTTTGTTGTTGAGCTTTCGACGGTGCTTGCTTACCGCCTGCAGCATTTTTTCCGGCAGTCACCTTCGCCTTTTTGTTGCCGGTATTCTTGGTATTGTTCTTGTCGTTCTTATTTACATTCATTCGCATTAATTCGTTCTGTGTCGCATATGGTGTTCCTAACGTGAATGATTTGGAGCCGAGAATAATCTCTTGTTCGTGCGCGCTGTAGTTGTTGTTCGTCATTGGCGTCGGGTGCATCGGCGGCATCGGCAAGTCTAGTGACTCCCATAAAGTATTGTTGGCGTTCGCGGCGTTGGAAGTATTCGCTACCTCGTTGTTTGCATGCGTGGTATTAACGATGTTATCGGCGTTGTATATGGCGTTTCCCTCTTCTTCTTCTTCTTCTTCTTTCAACACAGATCGTAGAGGAGGGACCGCGCCTAAGGATGCAGGCGGGACGTCTTCCTCCGCAGCGAATAAATTGTTACTCGATAAAACTCGAGTGATGTCTCCACCGTTGTTATAAATGCTGAAGGAGTTCTGTCTGGAAATCGTTGGGAGCGTTTCCAAACCCATCAACGACGGTAACTCGTTGAAGAAGTCCGTCGATTGTTTGCTCTTTCTTCGTTTCGTCGGAGTCGCGTTCTCTTCCTCGGTCGTCTTCTTTTCTGTCGTCGTGATAAAAGGCATTATTTTGCCTCCTTCAACGTCAACGTCAACTGCTGCTTCTCCGCCGCGTTTCGGAATCTGTGGTAAATCATTCTTCGCAAACGAGGCGTGAATGTCCTCGCTTTTGCGCTTCATTCCAGTCATCAAGTGCGATCTGTTTCAATGCGTTCGGTAACCGTCGTCGACCACTCTGTCTTTGTGAGATCTGTGATCTGTACACGTATACGTGCGCACTTCTTTCTTTACTAAATTCTGGAGCGATCTTGGCAAAAATATCTTTTCGAGTGCGTCAGCAAAAGTGACATCAATTAAACTCGTGTATCAGAGACTCTCTTCCAAAGAAGCTCTCTCCAAAAAGGGAGGAACCCATATAGACGAATATACTCTGAAATTAAACAAATGAAGATTGATAATGATGACGATTTTGTACTCAAAAATTAAAACACACAACAACGACTTCTCTCTCTCTCTCTCTCTTTCTCGATCCCCCTGTTCTTTATTAAGCGGCGCCAGCGTTCGGACCGACAGTTCGAGTTTTCGTTCGCATCGTTACAAACTCCTCCGCGCTGGACGGGTGAATACCGACGCACGAATCAAACTGCGCCTTGGTCGCTCCACACTTCAAAGCAACGCCCATACCTTGCATGATTTCAGCTGAATCCGGACCAACCATGTGACAACCGATAACTTTATCATCCTTGGTATCGACGACGAGTTTCATGAACGCTTTCTCCGTTCTTCCAGCTAAAGTCAACTTCATCGGGGTGAACGAAGACGTGTAGATGTCGCAAGTGCGCCCTTCCGCGATGGCTTGTTCTTCAGTCAAACCAACGCATGCTACGGGTGGTTGGGAAAATACCGCGCACGGAACATTTTCGTAATCTGGTTCTTTGTCGTTTCCTCTCACAACCGTTTCAACGAATGCCATGCCTTCCATTAAAGCTACCGGCGTCAAGTTGATGCGGTTGGTCACGTCCCCGACGGCGTAAATGTTTGGAATGTTAGTTCTCGAGTACTTGTCTACCTTGATGGCGTCGGCAGAATCGAGTTCGACGCCAGCGTTTTTTAATCCTATGTCTGGCCTCGTCGTGTTCGGCGCGCGACCGGTGGCAAACATGACGACCTCCGTGTTGATGGTCTTCCCGCCGGAGAGCGCAAAGTCGATGCCGCCTTTGCCATCTTCTTTTAAGGACTCCGGCGTCGTCGATTCGTGCACGTTAATGCCGCGCGACTTTAAAGTGTTCATCACGTTTTCGCGGATTTCTGTATCGAAACCTTTCAACGGTAACGGTTGACGGAAAATCAAATCAACTTCGCAACCTAATCCTTGATAAATGCCCGCAAACTCTACGGCGATGTATCCAGAACCAACAATCGCTACTTTTTTCGGCAACTTTTCTAAGGATAGCGCGTCGTCAGAGTCAATGCCAAGTTCTTTACCCGGTATATCTGGTCTCACTGCGCGTCCACCAGTCGCGATTAAGATATTTTGCGCGGTAACTTTCTCTTTCGTGTTGTCCGCTTTCGTGATTTCTACCGTGTGTTTATCCAAAAGTTTGCCGCCGCCTTCGTACGCAGTCACGCCAGAACCGTCTAATAATCGACCGTAAATTCCGTTCAATCTCGTGATTTCTTTTGTTTTCGCCTCTAAGAGTTTCGACCAGTTCAATTTCGGGTTCGGGTCTACGTCCCACCCGAAACCTGCGGCGTCTTCGAACTCGGCTTTGAACCCAGAGCCGAACACGAAGAGCTTTTTCGGAACGCAGCCACGAATGACGCACGTGCCTCCTAACCCACCTTGCGTGTCCGAAGATACCGGATTAAACGGTAATTCGACTAAACCTACTTTAGCACCCGCGGTGGATGACATTCTTGAGGCGCGGACGCCGCCAGAGCCGCCTCCGATGACGAAAATATCGTAATCAAAATCGTGTTTTTCCATCGTCGCAGTCGTCGTCGTCGTCGTCGTGTTTCTTCGAGTGCTCGATGATTTAATAGCTCTTCTTACTAAAGATTTACCGCTGTTTTTTAACGATCCGCAAAAGAATGTCGTGGTTCGAATTAAAGGTAAAGCTTGCATTCCCATGCTCTCGTCGTCGTGCGTACTTACAGAAAACTACTCTTCGCGCGCGCAACTTTGTATGAATGCACTTTTTTCTTCTTGTCCCTCGTTTTTTATTTTTGTTTGCGAGAGGAAAACGAGAAAAAGAGAGATAAAATTTTGACGAGCCTTCTTTCTGTTCGGCAGGACAGGAGAGGAATATTCAATGGAACACGTGGACCACGAACACACACGCGATGGATAATCAGAACAAACGAAGAGAAAAAACACATCGTCATCGTCGTTACTTTCTCTCGCGTAATAGTATATACATATATATACATTATATATATATATATTCACACACACGAACTCACACACATATACGACCCACATATGTCATCCTTTGCCAGTTCGTCAGTCGCAGCGCGTTCCGTTCTCGTTCAAAACAAAGTCGCTTCCTCTGGGAAAAGAAATCAATCGAAGAGAGTATCTGCCACGACACAAATCTCTGCTTCTATGGCGCACAAGCAGCGTAAAATGGACATCGCGGAAGCGAAAAAGTTGCTCGATAAGACCAAAACGTTTATTTTCGATTGCGATGGTGTCATTTGGAAGGGAGACTCGTTGATTGATGGCGTTCCGGAGACTATTGACATGCTCAAGAGTATGGGCAAGCAATTGTTTTTCATCACCAACAACTCCACCAAGTCCCGAGCGGGATATTTGAAGAAGTTTACCAGTTTGGGGTTGAACATCACCGCGGAAAACATCTTTTCCTCCTCTTTTGCGGCTGCCGCGTACCTCGAATCCATCAAGTTCGACGGTAAAGTCTACGTTGTTGGGGAAACCGGTATCGGGGAAGAACTCGACTTGCTCGGCATCAAGTGGTCCGGTTGCGAAGCCGATAAGGGTAAAGAAGTCACTTTGAGCGAAGGTTTGTACATGGATCACGACAAAGATGTCAGCGCAGTTATCGTTGGCTTTGACAGACATTTCAACTATCACAAAATTCAGCAAGCGACGCTTTGCATTCGCGAGAACCCGGGATGTTTGTTCATCGCAACCAACACGGATGCGGTGACGCACTTAACTTCTGCCCAAGAGTGGGCCGGGAACGGTTCTATGGTTGGATGCATTAAAGGTTCCACGCAACAAGAGCCGATTGTTGTCGGGAAACCATCCTCTTTCATGTTGGACTACATCGCCGAGAAGTACTCCATTCCGAAGGATGAAATTTGCATGGTTGGCGATCGTCTCGATACCGACATTTTGTTCGGTAAAGACGGCGGCTTGTCCACTTTGTTGGTGTTATCTGGCGTGACGACGGAGGATCGCTTGTTGAGCCCGAAGAACGACATCGTACCGGACTTTTACACCAATCAGTTGAGCGATTTATTGGAAGCGAAGTAATAAAAATGTGTATTATGATTTCCACTATTTTCTATGTGTCACGATTTTTTTCGACAACGCCCAAGCTTATTCTACATTCTATCTATCTCATACATCACGTTAATTTCCTACTCTTTATTCTATTATGTTCATCTACCTTTTCCTTTTTCCTCCGTCGCCTTTTGGTTGCTCGAAGTCACCCGGAGGAAGCTCCCCTAACAGCTCGTACTTTGGTGGATATTCTATGTATATGTATTTATATAAAATTTCCAACGAGTCGCACACGCACTCGATGTCCTCTAGAACAACATCGAATAATAACCACCACTGATGAGGATTCTCCGGTAACGCGACGTTCATTTCTCTAGCTGCTAAATATATGCTAGCGCATGCAATCGTTTCCGAGTTGAACCGAACGCATATGGTCGTGTGCAACGCGTCGTTCGTATGATTCAGCGCTTTCTGCGTCAACTGTTTATTCTCGGCCAAGGATAATATTTGCAAATAGTTCAACACAAACTTATGCGGATGTTCAATTTTGATCACAAACCCAAACTCTTTGAGCATGTGCCTTTCTTTTCGTACCAAATCTTCTTTAATATCCTCGAATCGATCTGAATACACGTCCAATACGACGGTTTCTGAACTCTTCTTCCCTTCCATTCGTTCTTCCACTCGAACGAGCACATTTACAACGTCCCTGAGTTTTCTAGGAGACTCCTCGAGCTTCGAGGCTAACCATATGGACGTTGCTGCCATGCGCTTGACGTCAAATTTCTTCAGAGACTTCTTGAAGTAAAATCTGTGCAACAACACTTGACCAGTCGCGATGCAAGATTGATTGAGTTTCAACATGCGACCGCATCTTCGAACGAATTCGCACCCGAACAAGCGCGCGTTAAACTCTTGCGTCTCGTCGATCTCATCCTTCCGAGAGGGCGTTTGTGCAGATTCCTCGTCTGAGACGAGAAAGTACATGATGATACCTGATGATAAGTTGCGATGATGATCACGACGTCTCTTTCTCTACCTCATCACTTTGTTTTGTGGACATTTTCGCTAAAACCTGAATTCTTGAAAGACAAAAGAGGAAGAGTGGTGGTTACCAGTACTCGCACGAAGCACTATTAAAAATTTATTACAAAACTCGTACTAAAAACTCTCCCGAGACTGGCTCGGTAAAATGAATCTTTTCCGAAATCAACCACTGTTCGACGCTCGATGGTAATCGACTGGGCGTTCGAGCCCCTTTGGTGTGATGTCCTGTACCGACGAGGATGCTAATAAACTCTCCGCGAGACCTTCCACCGCCGGCGCCTAACTCTCGCTTTAGAATTTGAAGCGCCTCGGCTACGTGAAGCCCGTGTAAATCTATCGTGCTACTGTTATTCCTGTTTCTTTCGGAGTATATCTGATTCGAAGCTTGCTCATGAGCTCGTTGCATTGCATTCGCGGCTTCTTTTCCTTTTGCCGATAGTTCTTTCGCCAGAGCTTTATTACCTGAAAGAAAAGCAGTCGTCGCTTGTTCGTAGCAGACGTTTCTCACGCGCGCTAAATCACGCGCATCTGCTCGATTTTCTTTGTACAGATTGGACACTAGATCACCGGTTTCCACCCATTCGGTAGTTTTTGTCGATATTTCATTCTGTGAATCAAAGTACGTCGACCGTGTGGTCATCGAAGAGGGCGGATGCGAGGAGGTGGCCCAGGACGACGTCGCTGGAGCTTGCCTGTCAACGTAATTCGATCTTCCTCCAGAGAGATAAATCTTTTGAGGTAGTTCTTCCTTCTTTGCTGCTATGTTGTTGTTGTTGTTGTTGTTGTTGCCATATCCAGCACCACCGCCACCGAGAGAAGGAAAATTTTCTTCGTTAATCGCCGGCGCTTCTGGCACCGGCGCTTCGTAGTCACCTTCCAACTCCTCTAATAAATCTAACGCGCAGTTTATATCATGATGAGCGGCGTTGAACAAGATATCTTCGAGTATAGCTTCGTCTATATTCGGGAATTCTTGCACGAGCCATCTCATTTTCTCCTCGTCGGGTATATCATCAAACTGTTGCTCCTGCTGACTACTACTGGCGTTCGACTGAATGTTGTTGTTGTTGTTGTTGTTGTCGTAGTAATAGTCTCTTTCTGTGTAGTGTACTCCTCCTTCACTCACAGCACCACCATCTAATCCTTCTCCACCCTTTACGAGCGCGGAAAGATCGTCCGCATCATCCTCGTTTACGAATCCAAAGTCTCCTAAACTTGATGTCAAGTCCTGAACTCCTCCCTCGCTCTCATTCAAAGTCGAAGCGGCATTGAAATGGGAAGAAGTTGCAGTTGGGTTGAACGTAAACGTCTTCGCGTTCGGGTTCAACATTTGTGGTTCTTCTTCTTCTTCGTCTTCCTCTTCTTTCTCTCTCGAGTATTAATTATTATTATTATTCAACCTCTCTTCCCGGCCACGGTGTGCGTTCAAATGAGATTCTTTCTTTTTTCTTCTTCACTTTTCGACGTTTTTAACCGTCGTCCACAGGCAGGGGCCGTTGGTCTTCTGTGTGACGACGAATCGTCGTCTCGTTTCAAAAAAGGAATAAAAAGCTCCGCCAAAAGTGAGTTTTTTCGCGTCCTTTGGCAAAAAAAGTGGCGCGAGTCAGCAAAAATTGGAAGACTTTAGAAGAAGTTTTGTGCGCGTGAGAGAAAGAGAGAGACCGCACGCATAAACATAAACACGCGCGCGTAATCATGAATGCGGCGGCGTGGATAAAACCACCGGAGAGCACTGCTTCGTCGTATACCGTTAAAAACGCGAGAGTGCCTGTGGTTTTATTATCTTTCGCCGAGGATAATGGGACAAAAACCGATGATGTTCTGAATTCAGTTTCGTCCTCGAAAGGCACTCCAGAAGTCGCTTTCCGAACAACGAACCCATCTGGAGATAGAGATGGATTGGTTTTGGTAGACATAACTGTCAAAGACGGGATAATCGCACGAATTAAGCCTTCTTCAGAAGGAGAAGAAGAAGAAGAAGAAGGAACCGTCCTCGACGCGAAGAAAGGGGTGTGCATGCCCACCTTTTGCGATATCCACACTCACGTGGATAAATCGCACACGTGCGAACGAAGTCGAAACGAATCGGGATCTTTAGCCGGTGCGGACAAGTCCTGTCAAATCGATGAAATACACTGGACGGAAGAAGAACTCATGGCGAGAATGGAATTTTCTCTAAAGACAGCGTACGCGCACGGCACGTCCGCTATTCGAACTCATTTGATGTCTGGTCCGACTCAAGGCGCGCTGACTTGGCCGGCGTTTATGAAACTTCGAGAAAAATGGAAAGGACGAATAGAACTACAAGGGGTCTCGTTATCAATTTTGAGCTTTTTCAAAGACGAACACTCTAGTAGAAATCTAGCTCGGACGGTTAAAGCGCACAAAGGGATTTTAGGTGCCGCTGTGTCGTGTTCTGACTACGGAGGGACAGATTTGGATCCCCACACGACGTGCGGGGACGAGATACACGCTTTGCTCGATAAAGTGTTCCAACTCGCCATAGAATTTGAACTTGACTTAGATTTTCACGTCGATGAAAACGGTAACGAAGAGTCGAAAGGTTTGTTGCACATATCTGACGCAGCGATTAGAAACAATTACAAAGGACAGATCGTTTGCGGGCATTGTTGTTCTTTAGCGGCGCAAACCGCCGAGAATTTGGAAATCATGTTACAAGCCGCAAAGAGAGCCAATATTACCATCGTTAGTCTACCTATGGTAAATCAATGGCTTCAAAATAGGTGTGAACTAGGAGAAAAAACGCCGAGACGTCGTGGAATTCCTCTTTTGAAGGAGATTACCACAAGAAATATTCCAGTATGTTTAGCGAGCGATAACATCAGAGATCAGTTTTACGGATACGGGGACTTGGATATGCTCGAAGTTTTTCGTCTCAGCGTCTTCATTGCCCATTTAGACCGTCCTTCTCTTGGGGACTGGCCTAAAGCTGTCACGACAACACCTGCACAGGCGATGGGAATAGGTGAAACTCACGGATTGCTAAAAGAAGGCGGTCCGGCAAACTTTGTGATCTTTCGCGGTCGACAATACTCTGAGTTGTTTTCGAGATCTCAACACGATAGACTCGTCGTGCGTAACGGAAAATGGATTGCAACTACTGTGCCCAATTACGACGAGCTCGATCCAATCTTAGATCACCACGCGTTGAGCAAAACTCAACCATTAATAGGAAGCAACGATAGTAAAGAAAATAGAAAGACAATAGTTTAGCGAAGAAAAGTGCACGTTTTTATTTATATATATATTACTAGGTCAGCGGCAAAGCTATCATAGCTATCCTTATTATATGCTACAACTTACTAATTTCTAATTTGATCTGTTTTACTATGTCTGGAAGAGCAGGTTTCGGAAGAACCTCGAGCATTTCTTCCAACTTTTTCCTTTTATTTTCCTCGGACTCGCTCGATGTTACTACTTTAGCTAAAATATCAAAAGCAGCAGCAGAAAGTGCGCCTTCTGCCCGACTCTTAGATCCACCTCTGGATGACATAGAAACAATGGATAGTGCCGAGCATAAATTCCTAAAGCCTAGAAGCTGGAACGCGAACGACTCTCGAGGCGATGAGGAAACTATATTGGCGAGTTGCCGAGTCAAGATTTCAAAGTCGATTGTATTTTGCGTCGTCTCGATCACTTTGACAAACAAATCCAGCGCAATACCATCCGTTGCTATCTCATCCTCATACGCTCTTACACTTACGTCAAACGTGTTCAAGAATTGAGGAAGAAGCTTTGGAAACAGACCAAATATTATTCTCCGAATTTCAGAAAACGTACAACGAGGGAAAACCTCCGAGCTTGCCCATAATAGCGCCAGCTTTAAATGGTCTCGATACTTTACACTGACTTCGACGAGTATACTTCTGAACTGAATTAAGCATGCATCGATATTGGAATCGAACTCTTCCCTTTCTTCTAAAACCTCTTGGTCGAATGGAAACAACAAACGTAATACTCGCGATAAAGCTTCATCGCCAGACCGAGAGATGCAGAATATATCTTCGAGAACTTTCTTAATCCAGAGCGTGACAGAATCAAATTTGCAATTCAAACTTGGCGGTGGTTTCTCGCTGACTGAACCGTGTTTACGTCGACCGTACTTCAGCACCGGCTCGATTCTCAGTCGCGTGTCCCAATCTAAATGGGAAACAGCAACAGAACTCAATTTTTCGATCGACCCCAACGCATGCTTTGTGAGATGAATTCTTTTCTCCTTTGCGAGTTGCCCAAATCTATCAACATAGACAGATAAAGTCGAAGATGCCAACTCCCGCACACGTTCTGAACACCCGTCATCGGCATTCCGAGAATTAACCACAGAGGCCAAAGATAACAGAATACTACCTGGATACGTTCGAAATACCAAGGTGTAATCGAACTGAGTGTCGTTGATAGTAATGTCTCGCAAAAGATGTATCGCAAATTCTAGGATGCCACTCTCGTTGCTACTGTGAAGTAACGGAAGCACAACGTACAGAATTCCTTCTCTGGGATCGAATAGAGAACTATCATAATTCCCATTACCATCCGTGTGCATTCTAGCCATGTCCTCGTTAAATAATGAAGCTATGAATGTGTTCAGTGTAGTCAGCAAATGCGGTTTTGTCGCCACTAATTCTCTAAAAGCGCGAATAAAAAATTCCAATTCAATGAGTCCAGGAGAATTATACGCCGCACTTAAAATCAAGGGCATATTCGAGCTATTTTCAGCAGCGTAATGAAGCAACAGTTGCGTGAACTTTGCCGGAGATGAAAGTTTCAGAGGGAGTAAACTTCTGGAGAACTGAACTGCTTCTTTCACAGACATTTGCTTCTCGTAATTGATGCGATTCATGACTTTAACCATTTCTTTCTCCACGACTCCCTCAAAATGAGAGCTGTTATTAAAACTATTACCGTCGTCGTTGTTGTTCATCTCTCCCACATATTTATGCATTTCTAGCCTGCGAATCGTATTGTTTTGCAAAAAAGGAGTACGGTACTTTCCGTCACCGCCGTCCGTCTTTTGTTTCTCGATAATGTCAACTATTTGTCCCGAAGCTTCATTCTGAGCGAGCGAGAATACTGCGGAAGCCATTCGCTCATTCAAATAAGTATCATTTGCATCTTCTAACGCCAATTTGAATTCGTGGAGCAAATCACAACTCAAGACCACGTGGACGAACGCTTCCGTGCTGACTCGAAAACGTTTCAACAACGCGTCGACACTGTCATCGTATTCTGATTTAGTAGGAAAGAAGTTTTGTTCGTAACCATCGCAGTTTGCCCATATGAAGAGTAACATTGCCATCGCATCTTTCCGCGATACGAGCTGTGACTTGATTATTCTTTGAAGTTCAGCAACTGCCAGATTCAGATGTTCGTTTGATTTTCTCCTACTTCTCTTCTGCGACTCCTTCTTGTTCTGGCAAAAATCGAGACTCAAAACTTCGAAAACGGGGGAGAGAATGACGTGAGATTCCATCCGGTGCCTCTCGCTTCGTCGTTTCAGAGCGTCGAGGAGGAGTGGAGTGGAAGATTTCATGTTCTCTAATTCTTCTTCTTCTTTTTCGTTTTATCTTTCTTCTTAAACGCGTACCGATACACTTTTCGTAAGACAATCAGAAAGAGAAGAAACAGGAGAAAGACGAGAAGGAAATCGCTGAAAGATATCGCGTACGCGGTGGACAAAAACGACGTCGTGGTCGTGGTAGTGCCGCTTTCCCTTTCACTCATGCGTTCTTTACCAGTGGTTGTAGTAGTCGTTCCAGGATCCGTATTTTCGCTTTCTCCGTGTCCATCTTCCATCCTCCTTTTTATTACAAAACACGAGAGAGCAAATTTGTAACGACCGAGAAAGGAAAAAAACGTCTTTTTGAGCTTTTTGTGTTTCACTTCTACATTTCTACACTTCTAAGTATTATTCTTATTATTATTATGCGCTGCTAACACCTCTCTCTAACTATCTGTCTATCTTTTTATCTTTCTTCCTATATTACGTCGCGTTTCCTCGATGAAGCCGCTTTCCGCCTGTTTCGTTCCTGAAAAGACGGGGCGTTGGACCCAGCCCCGCGAGTGCTGACACCAGAAGCTTTTCCCCCTCCTCCCCCTCTTCCTCCTCCTCCTTTTTTCGACTGCTGTCGTCCACCTTGCAGATGGTGTTCTCCCGAAATAGACGCATCGTGTCGAGGAAATACAGCTTTATTCCCACCTTCACCTAAACCAAACGTTTTCTCGGAGTCTATTTGTGCCACTGCTATGCGAGAAGCTTCTTGAGGAGACCGAGCTTTAATAACTATAGCACCTTCTTTAGGTGCGTTGTATACGCGCCCTTTGAAAAACCAAAACTCTTTTTCTTCAGATTCTGGGTCCGCGTCGTCTTCAAGCTTTTCTACCGCGTTTGGAGGTGGCGGAGGTAAATCGTCAAACGAATCGTCGTATTCGTCTTCGTATTCGAGATTTTCGAGGAGTCTCAACACGGCCTCTTTGTTGGAACGAGTTGACTTATCCAGCATATTCTTTGCCTCTGTGGTAAACTTCTTTGGTTGTGGCACGTAAAATCCTTCCGCTTTGGGGTTCAAAAAGCTTTTCGTTTCTCTTTGTTGTTGTTGTTGTTTTGGCACTGGCGGTCGTTGTTGAGCCACTTCCTTCTTTTTCTTCTTCTCTTCGAAAAGCTCCTTTGGCACGTCTCCTTCTAATAAGTGTTGGGTGATTCGTTCTGCGTTGAGTCCGTACACGTCCACGCATTTCAACAAGAATGCTTCACTGTAGTCCGGTAATATGGAACGGATTTCGTCAATTACATACTTCGCTTCTTTCGACATAGATGGTGGAGTATTAATAGCACCATCGCCTACAACAAGTCTGCGAAGTTCTTCAAAACTCTTTGACACATCTTTTGCAAGCATTTCGTCATCTCCAGTGTTACTACCATTCAGGTGGTCAATAACTCTACTCACTGAATCGACAAAACTTTTGTCCCACCATCTTCCTTTTCTCTTCTCGTCATCAAAAGGAAGAGCGTGGACGAATGCAACCAAACTTCTCGCCGCATCTCGGAGATAGCGAAGCGCGTCTTCCTTCGAGACTTCGGAAGAGGAAGCGATGTCCCCGCGCACCAACGAGGTAAAGTTATTCGAGATTACTTGGAAACTTTCGTTCAATTCCGTCGTGAAAATCTCAGGAGCTACCCCGTACACGTTTTCGAACAAATTTGCCACCAAGAGTCTGTTCGTAGGAGCGAATAACGTGGCTATGTCGATTATTCTCGGTACCGTAAAGAACCTCTTTGTGACTGCTTTCTCCTTTTCAGAGGAAATTCTCATCAGCAATAAAAATATCCGTTTTGCTAAATCGTCCTCTTCTCGGCTCGGTTGAATGTCGACGGCTTTATCGAACGATCTTTGTCGATACTGAAGGTAGGAATCCAATATTTTTGGTATCGATGAATCCTGGCGAAGAACTATCTTAAATTCATCAGAGGAACAGGCCAGGAGCTTTTCCAAGTGCAAATTCAGAAGTGAAATAACCGCTCCATTCGTCATGCTGTCGTTATCGGGCGGCAAAAACAGCATCAATTCAGACATTGACAGCGTTTTCACAGTTATAAGACGCGAACTGTTGTCTTTCTCGACATCATTTTTGTTTTCTTCTTCTCGTTTGTTGTTCCTGGAGGAGACAACAGAAAATGAAGATTTGTGATGTTGTTGGTTGCTTCTTTGCTTCTGAACTTTTCCTCCCAAGCGATAATCCCAGTGAAAAGGAATTTATCCACCTTTAACTTAATTATTACACGTATTTGATCTTTTAAACTTGAGAATACCTGCCAAATTATGGGAATATTTTAAATTCTCGGTGAAATAAATAAATAAATAAAATATAATTTTTCAAAAACGGCATTAATCTGAATTAAATATGCATTTAAGTACACCTTGATGCATGACAAATCAGTAATCCGTTAACTACTATGAGAAATTTTCCTTTTCGTGCATGAAAAAATGATCAGTGTGTTTAAACAATTCGTCGAATTAATTTTGGTTAAAATAAAAATAAAATAAAATCCCCGGAAAAATGAAATTCGCGCATTCAGTTACATATTTACACATATAATAAATTCAGAAGCTGTGAGACGTGAATAGAAGTTCGGGAATATCACATCTTCTCGAAAAAAGAAGGAAAGAAAAATAAAAATAAACAGAATTACAAGGAATTTTCGTCATTTTTAAAGGAAGGTTTAGACAAGCGAGGGGAACCTCAATCGGGTCGTACCGAACCTGAGTGAGATCTAACAAAGTGCCGCGGAACGTCTGTTTGGTTGAATGATGATCGTGAGCGATGATGCCGAAGCGTTGGCTCTTGACGGAAAAGAAAATTTTGAATTTAAACCAAAGGAAGAAAAGAACAACAACGCCGAAGGGACGGGAGGCACACTGTGCGCCTATGAACTCGAAAGATTAACCCGAATACAAAGAAACCAACAAATCATGCAAAACATGGGTATTGATGTTTTAGGAAGTACGATTAATGGCATGAATAAGAAGAGTAAGAAGAGACCGTTATCATCATCATTGAGGACGCTGAGGAGGAGTGTTGAAACGAAAATACTAAGACGCTCAACGAGAACAAGAACAGCGAGACAGAACGGAAACGAAGGAGCAGACGGAGAGCAAAACAAATCATTAGAAGAGATACCAGAAGAAGAAGATCAAGAAGAAGGAGAAGAATTGTTTGAAACGTCCGCTGTTTGGTATTATTGTGAACAACGACAACGACAAGAACAACACAAGCCTCCTCCGACTTTGCCTTCTTCTCCTCCCTCTCCTCCTCCTCCTTCTCTTTCTTCTTCGGTGTTCCTCAGAGGATATAAAGAAGCCAATGAGAAGAAACTCGTCGACCAATCGATTAAAAAAGGGTACTATTCCATCGATGAAGGTAGAAATTATGGTTTGATCGCCGCAGCTGGAGATGGTGGAATTGTTTCAATCTTCTCGTCGGCTTCCGACTTACTCCTGTCTTACAAGGCCCATCAAGGGTGGTGCGCAAACGCGCAGTTTGTGAACAACCGCAACAATGTGCTCGCTACCGCTGGTGGTATGGATGGTACTATAGCTTTGTGGAACATCGCATCCGTTGAAGTCAAAAAGCAAACTCCGACCTTACAAACCAGAAACACAGACATGCACGAAGCCGGCGTGTTTTCGTTGAACGTCTTCAACGAAAACTCGATTTTTACGGCTTCAAAAGATAGGAGCGTGTGTTCTTCGAGAATAACCGAGGACGGTCAACTCAAGGTTTTGAGAAGATTCGATGATTTCCATTCTGGCGTGGTAAAATGCGTGAAAGCGAGGAGCGAGGACGTGTTTGCCACGTGTGGGAACGATGGCATCGTCGCCATTTGGGACACACGAGACTCGAAAGCGAGACCGGTGCACCACATCGAGAATGCTCACGGCGGCTGCGCGGTAAATTTCGTCGAATGGAACGTTGAAGGTGATATCAATCAAATTGTTACGTCCGCGTTTGATGATTCAATCAACTTATGGGACGTTCGACGCGTTGATGGAGGAAAGCTTCACCGATTCAATGCCCACAAACACCCGCGAGTTCAAAAACACAAGATGTTATATTGTCCAGCTTTTACATTCAACGGAAGAGCGATTGTGACAGCTGGTGAAGGTACTTCCGCTTTAACTATTTACGATATCGAGAATAAGAGTAAAGTGTGTTCGGGCGATATCGGGTTCGATTCAACCACTTTGACATGTCTCTCCGGCGGAAGAGTTGCTGCGGCTAACAAAAGAGAAATTTCCATATTTCTCCCCATCGTTTGTTGAAAAGTTTGTGATCATTCAGAAAGAAATTTAGCAGGTACCACAGTATCTTTAGAAACAATAGATGATAGTAGTAGCAGCAGTAGCAGCAGCGCAGAAAATTTTGTACAATACTTTAAAACAGGCAACAAAGTTGTTTTCATCTTGAATAATATTACATTTTTTATGCTTCAATCGACTTGATTCAAACTTGAATTTTTCAAACCCATTATGAGCGGCGGTAATTCTTCTTCTTCTCCTTCTTCTCCTTCAGGAATGACCTCAGCGGATACGTCTTTTGGAACCATATCGTCCGGGACCATCCCGTGTTTTAAGAACACGTCCCCGGTCTGTTCCAACGCGTCACAAACGTCCGATTCTTCTTCCAGCTCATAACCTTGCTTCAACAAAACGGGAGCATCGAGCTTCTTCATGATCTCTCTTCCCTCCGCCTCTTTAGCTAATAGTAAAATTGCACCCGCACAGCCGCGCCTAACGTTATCGGAAAGTTCTTTATTCACTTTGGCACCACTTATTGGTCGAAGAAGTGCTTTCACAATAGGCGTTTCTTCCGAGTCCAACGCTAAGAGTTTTTTTCTAGATTCCGAGTCGCAACACAAGTTTTGTATGGTCGCCGCGATACGCTCTCTTCTAATATCGCACGTGGATGCTAACATCGGAGTAACTAGATTGACTATGGACCCTTTTCGATCGAGAATCACTTTTCTTCCTATGGGATGCCTGGAGACGTTGCATAAAACGCTCGCCGCTTGCGCGTACGTCTCTTGAGGCTTCCCGCTGACTAACAACTGCACGAGTCTTTGGATGTAAAATCCTTCCAGTGGTTTACCTTCTTGAGAAAGAACGTGTACACCACCTTCTGCTTTCGTTATGTTGGCTAAGAGCGACAGGAGTAAATCCACGGGTGCGCACTCGCCATCTTTAATAAAATCTATGCATCTTTCTACGGCACCTTTGTTCACCGCCAACGAGACGACTTCCAAGGAGTGTCCGGTCAAGTTGATCAGCGCCTGAGCGGATGGGGTAGATTCCGGGGGATCTTTCCCTAACAAATGAAGCAAATGAGAGATTAAAGTTTCTCTTTTATCAGTCAAGGTTTGTAAGCCATCGTCCGTGCCGGTTAAGCCGGCGACGATGGTGGCGGCTTCTTTTCTCACATCCGAACGCTTGTCCGACAAAAACTCGACGAGTTCGTCCACTTCGTCTTTTTCTTTCTTCTTTTCTTCCTCGTTATCAGTCGCGGACATTGTTTATCAATCACTTCTTTCTTTCTTTCTCTCTTCTTTGGGTTTGCGTTTGTGTTTTGCACGTGCGCTATTTTGTGACGACGACCGAATGATGATTGATTTGTGGTTGATATGAATGGAGAATTGAAAGCGACGCCACACGCGTTAACTTTTCTTGTATCAAAATTACAACTATATTAAACAACAATATCAACAACAATATTAACAACAATAACTATTTTGTAAATGCAACACCATCTCTATGATGACTAAGATATACATAGATATTTCATTTCCTTAAACGCCGACGTAGAGCGTACCGAGCATCAAGGCGCTCCCAAGTATCACTCCTTTCGCTAAACTCAAATCATTTTTACATTTCTTTCCTTCCGGCCAAAGCTCGATAAAACACACCGCAGACATAACTCCACCAGTTGCAGCTAACATGTATTGTAATCGCAAAGGCGTCAAGTACGGCTGAATAAAAAATAACGCAAACAATGCTCCGAGCGGTTCGCTCAAACCCGAAGCCGTCGCCAATGCCAGTGCTTTCCTCCTTGATCCCGTTGCAGCATACACCGGTGCGGCGACAATAATACCCTCCGGCACGTTGTGTAAACCAATTGCGATGGCCATTATCGGCCCAATTTCAGTGAAAGATGAAAATGCCACGGCGAAACCTTCTGGAATGTTGTGTAAAGTCATAGCAACCGCCATTAAAATACCCAAGCGCATCAAACGACCGCGCGAAGCTTCGGTTTCGCCCGGCACAGGATTGCCCCGCTCGTTCATAGCAGAAGACATGGACGAGGACATTGATTTCGATAAAGATGATGACGTGTTCGATTCGCTGCTCTTCACTTTCCCTCCTCCCGATCCTCCCGATCCTCCTCCATTTTGTTTCTGTTTGGTTCCACCGGGACCATCTTTTTCAAACAAATCGACGTGAGGTAACAACGGCTCCACGATGGCGTATAAAACCGCACCCGCCATGGTGGACAGAGTGACTCCCCAAAATCCATTCTCCAGAACATTTTTCACGTATAATTCTACGAAAGATAACGTGGCCATAACTCCAATAGCCGTCCCCAATAAGAACGCTAACAGCTTCGCATCGGGTCGTTTCCATACGGCTAAAACGCCCCCGACGGAGGTGCTCAACCCGGCTAAAGTGGAGAGTAAAAGCGCGTAGTTTTCCTCCTCGCTGAGCATAATACTCGTTTTATTTATAATATATTGGTTCTTGTTGTTATAAAAGAGAGAGAGAGAAGAAGAGTTTTTCTTCTTTTGTTGTTTGCGGAAAGAGGAGGAGAAAAGAGAGGAGAGAGGAGGAGAGATGTGAAGAAGAAAGAGAGGAGAGGAGGAAAAATGGATGAGATGAGGGTGCCATGGTTTTTTCCTCCTTTTTGCGTGTGTCCGCCGTCGTTTTTGGCAAAAACAGGAGGGGGTCTGTCTATCGCGATAAAAAAAAATGTTTGCATCCTCTGGTTGTTCATCGTTCTCCGTTGTTCGCGCGTCTGCCGCCTCGAGTCGTCGTCGTCGCTCTTCTTCGTCCTCTTCTTCGTCCTCTTCTTCCTCCTCCTCCTCCTTGACTTTTTATTATGCAAATAATCGAAACCAATCGAAGAAGACGACGGCAACAAATTTTCTTCTTCTTCGCGATACGAAAAGAAGCTTGATCGTATCTAAAGCCATCGAAGTGGAAGATGAAGACGACAACGACGCAGAAGTAGTAGAAGAAGAGGAGGAGAAATCGGACGATGACTCGTCTGCGTTGAAGGAGTCCCAGTTTACTTCCTATTTCGCGCAGTTGATGGAAAACTCGGATAACGACGTGGACGTGTTGGCCAAGTTCCAAACAGAAGTCATGGCTTTGGAAAAGTCCGTGAAGGATATGGAAGCGCAAGTCCAAGGCGAGCAAGACCAGAAAGCGGCGATTCAAGATCAATACTTGCGATCCGTGGCGGACTTCCAAAACTTCCAAAAGAGAACGGCGAAGGAAAAAGCAGACTTGGCGCCGGCGGTGAAATCGAAGATGGTCGAAGCTATGTTGCCAGTGTTAGATAACTTTGACTTGACGGCGAAGAACGTCAAGGGCGAAAACGAAGGAGAAGAAAAGATAATCAAAGGATATCAGCTGCTTCACAAGCAATTGCTCGAAACGTTAGAAGCTGAGGGATTGAAAGTTGTTCCAGGCGAAGGCGAACCGTTCGACCCGAACGTACACGAGGCTATTATGAGAGAAGAATCGGAGGATGTAGCGGAAGACCACATCATGGAAGAGTTCAGAAAAGGGTATTTAGTGGGCGAAAAGTTAGTGCGCGCCTCCATGGTCAAGGTCAGCAGCGGTAAACCGTAAAAAATTCACATTATGTAATGAAGAAGTTTCAACACGACAACACATTCAATGTTTTGTATTTCATCGCAAACAGTACACCTACTATGATGACGACAATGGAAACAATATCTTATTTTCATCACATTCGATGCGCGCATTAATCATTCGAACAACTTTTGCACAATACATATATAGGTTTACTCATTAAATGTCTAAAAAATTTATTTATATATAGTAATCGAAACCTCCGCTTAAACAATCCTTCATTCTTTTATCTTTCTCTCGTGCGTTCAGGTTCTCCTTTTTTATGCCGAAAGCGGCTTCTTCATGACGATCAAGTACATCGGAGAGAAGATACCCAAGTCACCAGACTTCTCGAGGTTCACTGCTGCTTTGAGCAACATAGTGTGAACCGCTTGAGTACCCTTCGGCGCAAACCCAATAAACTCTAACAAACCAGTCATGAGGTGCGTCAAATACGCAGCTCTGCGAGCAGATTTCATGGCTTGTTGCCACGGAACGCCACCCGTCGTCGCGCGATCAAAAGTTAAAGTAACTTCAAAACCAGCACCTTTCGCGGCTTGAATGCAATCTTCTATCGTGCGGACTTCTGGCAGAGCGTTACCTTCCGCGATACCGTCGACGATATCTACGTGAGTTTTGTTCGTAGGGTCGTATTTATCTGTTCGCAACCATTCGTACGAAGCAAAGGAAGCGCCCGGTTTCAAGACGGCAAAGACTTGTTCGTACAACGCTTGCGTGTTACTCGCGTGGCACGCGGCTTCAATCGCGTACGCGCCGTCAAACTTTCTGTCCTTGAAAACCTTTGTTAAATCCATGAAGTTACCTTGGATAATCTCCGTCAAGTGGTCCAACTTTGCCGCCTTGTTCAACGTTTCACATCTGCCAACTTGGTATTCGTTAATCGTGATGCCAGTGACTTTACCACCGGTTCCTTGGACGATATTTCTCATTGGGCCACCAACACCACACCCGAGGTCCAACACATTCATTCCTGGTTTCAAGCCGATATTTTCCGCGATGGCGAGCTCTTGGCGAATGATGGACTTTTCAAAAGACTCTCCTTTCTCTCTCGCCGCAAAGTGGAAAGATTCACCCCATCCATATTCGTAAAAGTCCGTGATTAAAGAGTAAAACTTGTTCACAAAATCCGGAGTGGACACGATTTTCGTCCCGACGCCTTTCCCGTCTTCTTGTTCGAAGAAGGCGTTGTAGGACTGAATCCCGGCGTCGACTAAACTCTTCGACATGGCGCCAGTTTTGCCAGAGAAGACGTGGAACGGGTTCTTACGAAACCAGGACATCTTCACGGCGATGTACACAGAACCAGAAACACCAATAATGGTCATGGCGCTCTTCATGTTGTCGTTGTTACTGCTCATCTTTCTCTCGCGCGTTTATTCTTCTGCGACGGGAGATTATACTTTTTTTTGGAACAAAAGACGATCGAAATGTTTTTTCACACGAAACGACGGCGACGACGACGATGCGTTTATTCACAAGCTCTTCTTTCTTGCGTGTTTGATGCGTGGGAAGGAGAGATACTTTCTTCTTCTTCTTCTTCTTGTTGTTGTGTGTGCTGGCGGCGTCTCTTTCTTGTCCACGAGTAACGTAATAATAGTG
>Ga0115557_1000134_pt1 | contig 52778 bp, 21 predicted proteins | sample COGITO_mtgs_1104_FD_87280 | JGI IMG/M metagenome (GOLD analysis project Ga0115557, IMG submission 87280) | Pelagic marine microbial communities from North Sea - COGITO_mtgs_110421 | ecosystem: Environmental > Aquatic > Marine > Epipelagic | place: Germany:Helgoland, sampling site Kabeltonne...
AAGCTGTCCAAAGCTGACAAAGTTATTTCCCCTATTGAATTGAATTGCGCATTTTTAATTTGACTTGTATGGTGTTGCTTGGTCCTGACGAAATCCGAACTCGAAAACAAAGAAACAACTTGATTTTTAAGAGCACTCTGTACACAATCAAAATCAATTTGCTCGCCAATCGTTTCAATTTCCTCCTTCTTGTTATTAACCTAGTGCAAATCTTTTCTGTTAAAGCTTGAAGTCTCTCTTTCGTCACAACAAAACGACAAAACAAAACCCTCTTTTTTTGGTTCTTTCGGGAGATTGCATCACCCTCTCCTTCAAACCTAATGATGATGACCTCCCACAGCCACTTCTCCGTGAGTAAAAACACCGCACTTCTTTCACTTCTCCTTTTTTCCTTAACAAATGCTTGGGGGTCAAATAAACGTCGGAAAAATGGCCGAGGTGATGCTCTGAAGGTATTATTTAAGGTGAGCCTGCCCTCAAGTCATGCCTGACTGATACACATCACAAAGAAGAGAGCAAGAGTTTATGAGCATAAGAAAAAAAGTGCTTCGAGCTTTCCCTATTCTCATTTGCTCCCTAACCCTACCTACGTCAACTAACTTTCTAAATCCGGGCTTAACATGTAACATGTACAACATGAAAAAACGTTGCAGGCCACCGCTATCTTCTCAGCGATGTTCTTCTTTTTCATGTTTCTCTTCCGGTTCTTGAACTATCTCTCTCGTTTTAGCCTTGCTAAGAAATTGCAGGCAATTTGTTGGCGATTTTTGGGGGAACCAATGGTCAACCATGTGAAGGCAAACAGAGAAGCGAGAGATTCCAAGGCGGCGCTGGCGGAGATCCAGAAGAAGAAGGTGGACTAAAGTAGAATAGCCCTGATGTGTCAGAGCTGTTAAAATGTGGCATGAGCGATAAGGTTCAGCATCGGCACAGTAAGTAGGAAAAAATTAACAGTTTTGAGAGCAGCAAGAAGAAAAAAGCCATCAATTAAAATACAGCACTGCACAAATACAAACATTTGTGGGCGAGGGAGCATTAAGGATAATTTCTCCCGTTCCTCAGTGACCTCCGTGAGGAGGGTGGTTTATATCATAAAATCGGAGACCACACCACTTGCAAATGCCATCCAGCTCCGTCCGCCCTTCATCGTTGTTTCCAGTAAAATGCAGTTTAATGTATTCGATAGGATGTCCAAGAGATCCGCCACCCCCGTCGCATATTGCAACATCACCGTCAACACCTATGGGAGGAACCTGTGATGTATGTAGGTTAGCACGACAGTTCTCCTTTCTTGAGGAACCTGAAAACACTTAACCAGCTTCATCATCAACAAACATGGCCGAGCAAACAAAAAGAATAACAGACGAGAAGCATAAAAACAAAGAAACACTCGAATACGCATCCACGTGAGCAACGGGAACGAGAACGAGCACGAGCACGAGCACAAACACATCAAAATATCTCACCTCCATGATCTTCTCCATAGCGTTGCTCCTCATTGGGCCGTGGAGGTAGCCTTTCCTTTCATCGGCAGTAGCGTTTGTGTTTGTAGAGAAATGCCTTGGCACAGTACTCATTGAGGGGCGAAGTAGTACAATTTGCTCAAAGGGGATAGGGGAACGTCGAACAATTCGGAGAGCAGAGCGAGCAGAGCTGTAAATAAGCATTTTTCGTTTTAAATCTCCCTTCTGTGGGATCTCAGGGCAGATTGAGGGTGGTTCTAGCAAATATTTTTATAAGAGTGTGCGAAGCTGTTGTCCAGTCAAGGTTCATTGCATCATAGACCCGACCAAAACTCGACACACACTACTCCCTTCCTTCTAACAATTTGGCGATGGCAGACCACAAGCCGTCGACCTCTAAAGGCAATAGCAAATCCAATGGCAAGTCCATCAGGGGAATGATGTCTTCTGGGGGTACATTTAGCAGCTCTGCACAATTGACTGTGGGCACTGCAGCGCTCCTTGTCTCTACATTTAGTAATGCGGCACTTCCAACCTGTGTCACTGCATTTCTGAATGCAAAGAAATCGGGGAATGACAGCGTTCCTCTCGTTGGCGGAGCACGGCTACTGTTTGGTGAGGGGAACAAAGCGACGCTCCGTCTTCTCGCCACGGTTGTGGCGATTGGTGGTGTGGCTTCTGGTGTGAGATCAAGGCTAGTGAAGGGTGCCGAAGAGAAGCTTGAAGCAAATCTCCGCGAAGTTGTGTACGAGGCCGTCGTGAGTGGTGACTTGGAGACTGTGGAAGAGGGTATTTTGGATGGGTCAATAGCTGCTGACAAGGACAAAGACGCTGATTCCCATGTCACACATGTTGCCTCTCTCTTGTCCCTCCTTACTGACAAGACTTCGATCGCTGCAAAGGCATTCACCACCACCACTTCGAGCATGATACGTTCCGTTTTTTCTATTTTCAATGGCGGTGCCATTTTGTGGAGCATCTCCCCCAGGCTTAGCTGCTGCAGCCTCTTAGTTCTCCCCACAATTGGGACTGCATACCATATCGTCAGTAAAATCAAGAAGAAATATACCAAACAGCTGGAGAATGAAAAGGTGAGTCACTCACATGTCACTGATGTTCGGTAAAAAAATGCCTGCCTTGTTCCTGGTCCTCCGCTGAAGCTTCTCTTCTGTTAGGTTTCTCTACTGAACTAACTCCTCACCCAACTGACCCTTTAACAAATGAACCGATTGAAAACTAACGATTATCATATCATCCGGTGCAGCTGAAGGCAGTTAGCGAGGCCGAAGAGACGTTCCGTTTGCTTCAATCTGTCAAAATTTTCAACACCGAGTCCTTCCACCTGGACAAGTTCAAGAAGCGCACCAGTAGAATCCTTTCGCTTGGCGGAATGATTGGCAATCTGGAGGGGCTGTACATGTCCACTGTGTTCGGTCTAACAGGTGTGACGCTTGGTGGTCTGGCTTATTTGGGTGCGGAGGAGATAAAAAGGTGAGATGAATGATGTTTTTCGTTGTTGGCGTTGTTGTTGTTTTGTCTTTGTCGTCCATCCATCTTTCCCTCCCATCTTTCCGTCCCATCTTTCCCTCCCATCCTTCCCTCCCATCCCCTCCATTTTGTTTATTTTTTTTCTCGATTCTCTATCTATCTCCCACCAACCAACCCCCATTTTGAACTCATTCTTATCCACAACACGATATCCTCGCGACGTAGCAATCGGCTTCCCGGAGGAACTGGCGATGTATCGCGTTTCATCATCCACACATCCCTCCTGGCCACAGGAGCAATTGGCGTGATGAAGAGCATGGGAGAGTACAAGCGTGGAAAGGTGGCGGCCGAGGAAATTTTCGACTTAATGGGGAAGATAGAGTCTTCTCGTCTGAACGAAAAGGCAGATGTTACCTACAGTGGTCAGCGCCTTGAACTGAAGCATGTTAACTTCAAGTATGCATCGCGCTCTGCTCTAGCTCTGGAGGACGTTAGCCTGGTGGTCAAGAGCGGTGAAGTTGTTGCGCTTGTTGGGCAGAATGGCAGTGGGAAGAGTACTATAGTGAATTTGTTTGGCGGAGCATACCGTCCGCAAAATCCCGATACTGTCTTCCTTCCAGCAGTATCAACTGCCTCGCCCCCTTCATCAACTGTATCAACTGTAGGCGTCGTCTCGCAGCAGAAACAGCTTTTCTCAGGTACTATTGCAGAAAATATCATGTACGGCCAGCCCTCGACTACTCTCATCTCCGATCCAGCTGTTCAGAAGGCCATATCCATCACAAACCTTGAATCGTTCGTCAATGACCTTCCTGGCAAGTTCGACACGCTCGTTGGAATGGACGGCTTGAGGCTTTCAGGCGGGCAAAGGGCCAGGATAGCAATTGCGCGAGGTTTGGTTGGCAACCCCAAGGCGTTACTTCTTGACGAGGTCACTTCAGAGCTCGATGGCGAAGGGAGCAAAAGTGTTTGGGAAGTTGTGAGAAGATTTAGAAACGATGGCGGGTGCGTTCTTGTCGTGACGCACGATCTAGCAGATGTCATAGACAGCTCCAAGGTTGACAAAATAGTAGTGATGAAAGATGGTCGGGTCGCGGAGACAGGAAAGGCGAGAATATTAACCGAAAAACGCGGAGGCGAGCTGCAGAGATTGCTAGCTGCAAGCGAACTACTATAAATTACGGCAACGGTAACGGTAACGGTAACGGTAACTAATTGATTGTGCCCCAGTTTAAAAAAAAAAACAGAACTCTTCTCTCACTTTCATTTCACTTCACTCTACTTTCCCTCTACTTGGTGGACAAAATTCCCACTTCACCTGACTTCAGTTGTAACGATTTTATTCTCAAGTGCTCGTTGACACTCGCGTCCGCGCGAGCGCGTTTAAAGTCCACTGTAGTGACAATAATGAGACCGATACCGTGGAAGATAGCTAGGGATAGCATTCCTAATCGTACACTGTTAAGTTTCTCGTTTATGAAGCTAAAGATCAGGTTGGGAAGGAAATTTATGACCTGTCCGAAGAAAATGTAGATACCAAACATCTCTGCCTCTGAACCCGAGGGTACAATAAGCAAATAAAATGTCCTCTGAATTGGTTGAACTGAACCGAGAGTAAAACCATAAATAATCGAGAGAAGTGGTAGTATAGGAGTGACACTTGGGCCATAAATGAAGGCGCATACCACGCACGTTGTCAGCATCATGGCAAACAAGACAATCTGGAGGGTAAGTTTCACGCCAATCCGCTTCGTAATATGGGACACACTGATGCTGCCTGGAACAGTGCAAACGAGGGCTATTACAATGTATCCTACAGGATCGTTCACTTTCACTGCGCTCTTGAGATACGTTGTAAAGAGCTGGATTAGACTGATGGAAGCGCTCTCGAAAAATGCTAGTCCTAAGAGAAATTTTGCCGCTTCCGGGTACTTCGTTCTCATCATCTTGAATGTGCTCAAAAGCTGTTGGATCCCAACTGTTATTATTGATTTCCCTTCTTCTACTCTCTCGTGCAGGGCAGGTCGGTTTTTCAGATGCTTCCCTAGCAGCACAATTAAAGGGAGGGATATTGTACAGGCTACGATTTGAGCTAGACTTCCTTTCTCTGTCACATCCAGCCCGGCCCTGTTACCAATAATGGCGGTAACAATCAGAAAAGCGAGCATAGGAGCCATGTCCCATACCCTCATTGCGCCCTGTAAAAACGCCAGATTGTTTAAATCGGTAATGACCTCGGTGGAATAAGCGGAATGGGTAGCCTGGGGCACGAATCAAGTTAGTTTAGAAAGTTTTTATTAAAATACTTCTTGTCGCCTCTCGGCGCGAAACATATGTCTCTTACTTACCTGGTGAAGCATGAATGCTGGGCCAGCAAAACAAGCCTGTGAAATTGCAATTAATTTCCAGGTATTCGGGCCAATAAAAGCCTGACAAAAGTTGGCCAACCACACAACTGACAATGCCGCAATACAAAGTTGTTTTCTATAGGTCGTATAGTCTACGATCGCGCCTGCGGTGGGGATAATTATGATATTGATGAGACTAGCAACTACAGCAATGTTGGAGAGAATGCTGTCAGGCCGGAAATTTAGAAAGTCAGTGTTGGATTCGCAGTTTGCCAAGTTTCCCTCGTTGTCGATTAAAGCCGTTCCATTAGCGTGCGCTTTGTAGCCCTCTCCTGTGCAACCCGCATTTCGAAAAGCCAGATCGAGCATGGCAACTGAAATAGCAGCAAAAGAAATGAAGAGAGGAGCCCGTGCAGGCCCAGCAAGTAGATAACCGCGGACTTCGGGATTTTCTTTCACGAGAGACCAGCCAAAGAGGGCGCGACCCATGGTTTGTCCTGTATTTTCACTTGCAGGAAGTTAAAAAACTGCTGACTCATGCATGGGATAAGGTGTTCAATTTGTGTGAATTAGTTTAAAACAGTAATCAAGAGCAGACAGACAGACAGACAGATAGACTCGTCGGTTCCAATTGGCTTGAAAACATCCCCAAGCTGATTTTGTTTTCCTCTCTTTTTCTCCCCCCATCGGAGATCGGGATCACGTGCAGATGATCAGATCTCAGATGCAAATTATTTGACATTCTGGTCTTGTCAAAATTTGAAATTGAACACCTTAAATCGTCGTTTTTCTCTTGTGTGATGGCATTCTTTGTGAAGAAAGTAGCAGAGAATGCGATTCCTGACCACTTTTCGGCTGCCTCTCAAGAGGCAACACCTGCAACATTAGCTCTTTATGAAGCCTCTGCCGCGGGAGATCTGACAGCAATGACTGTCGCCATTGGGGACGGGGCTAACTGCAATTGGATGTGCCGGAAGGCAGATGGTGCCACATCGCTCCATGTAGCAGCAAGGAACAAAAACTCGAAGAGCACACTTGAATTCTTAATTGGTGTAGGTGGGCACACTGGAGCTAAGCTTCTCGGAAACTATAACATGCCTCTCCATGAAGCCGTCGGATGCGGCAACGATGAGGGCGCCATTGCACTTATGGAATTGGGGGATGCCGAAGTGGCTGCTAAGAACGCATTTGGCAATACACCTCTCTTTATTGCCGCCAAGAATGCGAACTTGAAGATGGTTCAGTACTTACTCAAGAAAGGACACGGAATTGACCTGCAGAATAACCGCGGATCGACTATTTTGCACCTGTGTGCTAGCCTTTGTAAAGAGAATATTGTCGTTGGGAGTGCAATGCGTGTCGCACATGGAGATGGTGTTGGAGGCGAGAACTTACCACCTCCTCCCAATGACAATTCAGTTCATGTTGATCCTCCAGCAGCGAAGAAGGAGGAGGTAGAGGAGGATATGTATGTCAATATTGCGGCTTACCTGATTAAGAGCGGAATTAATTTGGACTTGCAAGATGAGAACGGTTACTCTGCGCTCCATGCTGCTTCGGCAAGGGGAAATTTGGCCTTTGTCGAAATGCTTATTGACCAGGGAGCTAAAACCTCACTGCTAACAAAAACCAACCCAAGAACAAACAAGGGTGCCAGGACAGCCCTGCAGGTTGCGGACTTGTACTCTCAGTCTGCTGTTGTGCAGGTGTTGGAGAGAACCGACCAGAAAATTGCGTCTGGGCTTCCAGTCTCATCAAAATCAGTGGCTGCCAAAATTGTCCGGACAATGGAGGCTAAACTCAGAAGCAAGGAGGAGGCGAACGGCGGCGGTGAGTTGTTGTGCGCTTACATTACCGCGCTGCGAGATGGACAAATACTAACCTACAGTGCAGAGAAAAGCAAAAAACTACCAGTAGGAGCGGCGTCTAATGTCGGTACAAAGGGGAAGATAGGCGGACAGATGAGAAAGTCTTTCGCTGTATAGTTGAAATGGCATCGAATTATAAGGAATTTGAATTTGCGTCGTTTGTTGCTTGGCGAGATGCTCCCCTTTTCAATTTAGTTCGATCTTATTTCTGTTGTTTTCTTCTTCCACGCAACGCATGTACTAAAAATTAAAGCCCCCATAAATAAATTAGACCGGCCCCAAATATTGCTATTGCTAAAATAGCTCCGCTCGTCTCGGTCCTTCCCACCCCATTATGCCTCGAATACGCACTTTCCAGGAGCTGCATGTAATTACCATTGCGAAATTCCTCAATTTTGAAGCAGAGCTCGCAAATTTGGCACATTCTCGGTTCTAAGAGCATGGAACCAAAAGAATGAGGAGGGTTACGAAGACGAGCAAGGGTGGGGTGAGAGAGAGAGAGAAATGGTATGATGAGCTATTTTTTTTTAACTCACCGCCAGTGACTGCGTCTTTTACCTTTGGGCATTGGTCAATCCATGTTATCCCCCCAAATATACCACCCTCCCATGTCTTGAATCCTACAACCCCCACGCAAGTGCAATTCTGAGCCACAGACATCACTTCGTCAAGACGAGGATTGCTCAGTTTTACAGTCGGCCCATCTCCGTCAGTTGTAAACAAAGAAAAGAAACTCTCTACGTCAGCTTTCGGTACATTACTGCCACATGTTGCTTGTAAATAATTCTGCGTTTATAGTTTGAATGCCGGAATGTTAAAGTGGAGCGAGCGAGCGAGCGAGCGAGCGAAAATGAGGAAGGGTGAGGTGAGCAGCGTTTCAAATATTTGGAGCATTTCCGGGGATATTCAAATTATTTTGAAGGAGAAAACCGTGCAATTTGTCAGCTGCCCTTGCGTTGCGTATTTCGTGCGTCGTACTTGTGACTATCCATTGAAAAAATAATAAACTCACCATCCATGGGATTGAGAATGAATCGCAGACATATTTGCTGAATTGATTTTCGTCCTTGCAGAGGGCGAAATCTGAATACTCTGGGTACTTTTCGTCATCACATATCTCCGTTTCATAATAGTAGTCGTCGTATTGCTCGTCATCTTCGCCGTCTGTGGGTGGGACTACTCTGGGGTTGTTGGTTGAGTCGGGTGAGGGGCGTGGTGTTGGTTTTGGAGTTGGAAAGAGTCCAGTGGGTTCGAATGTGTAGGGGGCTGAATTTTTGTTCGAGTTGTCGGCGATTAATTTGTGCGTGTATTGTGATATGGTTTTGAGTGGAGTCGCGAGTGCAGTGTTTTGTGAGGGCAAGTTAGTTGGTACATTCAAGGGGGAAAAAGAATGAAGAATACGGATTATCTTTACCTGGAGCTGGGGCTTTGTCGTCGGATTCGTAGTCGTCGTTGCTCCCTCCCCCACCGTTGCCCCCTCCCCCACCGTTGCCGTTACGGGGCTTGGGTTTGGGTTTATGTTTGGGGGGAGGAGGAGGAGGATGAGGTTTGCAATGAGGCATCCCTTCAAGGCAGTAGACTGATTTTTTGTTACCGATAACTGTTGGTAGATACCCAAAATTAAATAAGAGCCGAGAATGTACTTGCTCGAGCTCCTCGGCGAACTCGTCTGGATTGAGGAACAGGTCTTGATTTGGGTAGCGCTGGAGGAAAAGCTCCTGATGGAGCTCCTCATCTCTGGGACCCTTGTCATTTCTAGGATCACTGGCAGCGCCAGGATCCGAGAAGGCTCTCGACTCATCCAGTGTGCTTGTAGCAGACGATAAAATAACCAAGGAGAGTATTGCAGTGCCGAGAAGACGGAATGAAGATGCTACTCGAGTCAACATCCTTGAAAAAGTGGGCCTTGTTTTGTCCTAGGATTTAGGGGGAGGTTCTGGATACACAAAGGGCGTTCGATGGCACAAAACACCGTTCGCAAGGGTAGGGAGAAATGATGTGCGCCTAAATTGGAAAATTATTCCAGGTTAGAACTTGTGAGAGTGAGGGTACGCAAAAGAAGGACGAAGGAGAAATCACCTGAGATTGGTGGAGCGAGCTATGAAAGGTTGCAACTCACCTTTAAATCAGTATTTACTGGGTTTCAAGAGGATTATAAGAGCGAAGGGTATTGATTTAATCTCCAGAAAATCTACGTATGCACTGAATTTCGCGCCAACAGACTTTTATTTTTGCCAAAAACTGACAGAGCTCACCGTTCCTTCTCCTGGCTTAATTTCCAGCGAATACTGATCGCAATGTTAACACCTAATATTGCTCTGGTTTTGCTTTTTTGTTTGTTGACAAACTCCCGTTCCTTCGGAATAGCGCTTGGAACACTTCGGAAGCCGACTTCTTTTGGTCCCTACCCTCTTCTCCTATCTCCGTCGGGGTCGATAACAGCACTGTCAATGAGTGATGGTGACAGTTCGTCACCGCCAGCAGAGGAGGCGGAGGGAAAGGTCAAAGGTGATGGGGCTCTCTATGACGACATGATACCAGAGAGAAAGGAGACAATGTCCAACTCTATGAAAGAAAGGCTCCGTGCCGAGGCCACCTCGCTAGGCGGAGATCCCAACAAGAAGAGTGCCCCAGTTATTCTGTACATAAGTGCTGTGATCGGTGTTCTCGTTATTCTGGGGGGGAAGGGAATCCTGTTTTGAGGAAAGAAGAATAATGAAAGCCTTCTCGGAAATAGCGCAAGCCTGTTTTATGTAGCGCGACTACTTTCTTCGTTCATTTTTTGATGGGTAATCATCCCTTTTCGCTGGTCATAAGCTCCCTCTTCAGTTTTCCCAACTCGTTGTAGTCCATCACTCCGTCTCCACTTTTATCCGTCATCATCCCTTTTCGCTGGCAATAAGCTCCCTCTTCAGTTTTCCCAACTCGTTGTAGTCCATCACTCCGTCTCCGCTTTTATCCAATATCCCGAAGATTAGCTCAACTTCCCCCCTCTCAATTTTCTTGCCTGGCCCCCTCACCTCTGCCAGGACAGATTTAAATCGTTCCTTTGTGAGCGAGTGAGAATGAGGGTTGGATGTGTAGGTCGAACCGAACCCGATTGAGTTGTATTTTCCTTGAGATAGATTTGAATCTGCTTCCTGCAACAGCCTCTTGATTGCAAAGTCCAGGCTATCCATATTATTGAGGACAGCTGTAATGGCGTTGATCTCTGTGGCTTTCTCCCGCACTCTTTTTCTCATATTCTTGCCGCTCAAGAAGTTATGACATGCCGCGTACAAAACAATCGCGGCAACACCGCTGCCACCAACGGTTACGAGAAACATTGATTCGTGGTCCTCGAAGCCACTGACAAGGTTCATTCCAAAAAAGCCTGCGACGACTGTCATGGTAGATAGACAGACAGTGCCGACGGCAAGCTGCACATTCATGCGTATCATCCTGTTGCGATATGCATCCAGCCCAATAGCGGCAAGTTCTTGCTTGGTCTGCACTCGCTTTTGGAGGAAGTGAACATCACTCAAGATTCCATTCAGCTGGCGATTGTAATCTTCCAGAAGCAGTTCCGTGCTCTCGTGCTTCGATGTGTGTATCTCCGTTCCCTCGGCCTTTGCCTTTGCGTTCTCTGTGAGCATGAGTCCAAGCATATCCTCGTCACTAGCCAACAATTCCACGACACAAGTGATTGTTTCTTCTACTTTCATCTGAAAGCTCTGTAGAGAATCCTTCAGAGGGACAAGCCTGTGAAGATCCTCGGACAAGCCATCGCTTGTGCTACTCTCCAGTAAGCTATCAACGATTGGCTTGATAAGCTGGACGCGCCGCCGCCAGATTTGGCAGATTTCGCGAAGAGCCTCCTCCAAGAAAAGCATCTCAAACTGCTGAGAGGAATCACTGGGCTTGTTGTTGAAAAGGTGATTTCTCCTCGCATGTGTGTACAGTAGTGGATGCGAGGCTTCCATCGCGTCTTCCAGTTTAGGGAAATTAGTGTCTTGTTTTATTTGTTGCCCCGTGTGCCTTTCATCGTCCTCAATACACTGCCTGTGCACTTCACTTGCAAACAAACTGACATTGGGATGGCTGCCATTAAATAGCAATGCTTCGTCCCGATAAACGATCGCTTTTACATGTCCAAGAGAGATAACTACTGACTCGCCACGAGGGAGAATCAAAGGACGAGACCGACTTTGAGTTAATGTGCCATCGAGGCCCAAAGACAGGATGTCACGTGCATGGATAGAAGTCGAGTTGAGAATCTGTCGGATGTTCACTTCAGCGTTCTGAAGAGATTTTGGTGTCAGTCGAATGACAGAGTATTCGCTGCCTGTCGTATAACCTCGTGAAGGAGTTGATGAAATAATCGGACGGAGAAGATTGTTCAAACGAGAATGTGTAGCATTGCGTCCATATTCGCTGCCTGTAGTATAACCTCGTGAAGGAGTTGATGAAATAATCGGACAGAGAAGATTGTTCAAACGAGAATGTGTAGCATTGCGTCCATTTTTTATACTAAAAAAACGCATTGTAGCACGTGATAGTAACATCCAGTTCTTCTGGCAAATTATTCAAAAAATGTTCAAAATGGGGTTTGTGGGATATTAGGATCAAATTCCCAGATTCCTGACAGATTTCGAGAGATGGTGAGATCGTAATGTCAATGTCATCAACCCTAAAAATAGAATCCTCTTAGTTGAACAAGAAAACAAGGACGATTTGATCGATCAAGATCAGATTGCATCTATGTCGGGAGCTTTTGTGATGAATTCCAAATTAATTCCTAGGTTCACCATCATGTATTTCGTGATCATATTGTTAATAAAGTTAGCCAGAGAAAACAAAGTGTCTGACAATTTCCTGATCCTCATTCCCGGTTTTGTAATTACAGGTTTTGCTGATGCTTCCCGCTGCTGTGGAGAGGGCCCGAGTAATGGTAGTAGAATTCGGACCACTCAAGTTGAAGATACTGACACACACACAGCAATCGTTGCATCAGTCATTGTTGACATACCGTTTGCTGTCACTGCTCCGGTAGTACTCGCCACTCCGTTCGACGGAAATTCGCCTGGAGTATTAGCTTCGCCGGTGATGGAAATCACGCCATGAATGTAGGCAGTTACCCGTCGTACTTGTTCCCGATGGTATGGTAGACATAAGATAAAAATGAAAGTAGAGGAAAACTTTATTGGTGGTTGTAAACAATTCTCATTTTGTTTTCATTTTTCTCCTGACGAGTTTGGTGTAGTATACATGCGTGCACGTCCATGCATGTTCTCCATCTCCCATAAAACATTGTTTGCATCCCATCCCCTCTCCAAGGAGGACAGGACAAACAAAAGCCATTCACTCCTTTCCTTTTTTTCTTTTTTTTTTGCTTATTTTTCTCCTTCTCTTACAAATACCGCTCGCTTGCATTAAGGTGGGATTGCTCGTTAGGTGTGCTTGTGCTCGTTATACATATTTTTTGTGTTTTGGATCTTTTTTTCAGTGTTTATATATTTTTTTTCTCAGGACCACCCAACAACATTATTCCACCCAACAACATTATTCATACTTCCACAATGCATGCACGACTCGACTCGACTCGACTCGACTTGACTCGACTCGACTCACTGTAAAACTCAGCAGTAAAATAACTGCATACTGAAAGAGCTTAGAAGCCGTAATCACTACTCGGACTAGCACTCCCTGACATGTTGTCTTGGTTGTACCTTTCCATAAGAAGCCTCTGTTCGTCCATGTCGACAGTCGCCATATTGCTGATGTGTCTACTTTCCGCCTCGTCTCTCGCCTTGGCGTCAGCAGCACTCCGAACAGCCTCCTCCATTTTCCTCTTCTCCTCCTCTTTCCTCCTCTCCTCCTCCTCTTGGGCGATCCTAGTCCTCTCTTCACCCTGCTGCAGAGCCTCCTGTTTCATTTCCTCTCCCTTTTGAGCCGCGTGCTGCTGGAGGCTCTGCTGCAAGGCTGCCTCAGCTGCACCTTGAGAACCGTGATCTTCACCCTTTCCGCCCCAGACTCCCTTCCCGGGAATTTCCTTCCCCCCCTTGGCGTTGGCATTTGTATCGTCAGTAGTGCCACTAAGTCCACCCCAGGCGCTGGTGTCCTCTTCCGTATCGAACTCGTCCCCCAGTATATCGAGGATGTCGTTGTCGTCGTCCGCTTCGCCCGGGACACCGACTTTGAAACCTCCCGTTGGGTCCACGTCGGCTCCAAGAGGTACATGCTCGACTCCTGAGGCGACACCGAGGTCCATATGCGCCTCTTTCCCCCCCTTTCCTCGCATCTGTGGTCTCCGACCGCCAAGTCCACCGCCGGGGGACCATGCATCGTCGTCATCCTTCTTCTTGGCCTTCTTCACATTCCTGTCGATTTCAGCCTGTGTCCTCCTGGCACCGAAACAGAAGGTCCACATTTCTCTCTGGCAGTTGGCGGGAAGTTCGTCGATTGCGATCTCGACCTCACTATCGTCGATGGATTTGTACTTTCGCAAGATGGAGAGCATCTCCTCCAGTTTCTTCTGACCGCGTTTGGCCGCCTTCTCGTCGGCCCCTGAGCCAGGATCGGCAAATTTCTGAACCTTATCACGGACCATCTCATGCTCCTTTGCTGTAAGGGGAATTTGGCTCAGGTCCTGCTGCGAGCCGTCGAATGCACCCTTGGAGTTGGCGCTCGCGGCAGCCAAAGCCTTCGCGCTTTGCTCGGCCTTCTGCTGCTGCTGGAAGGTGTCGATGATGGAGGGGCCGTTGGTGAAGTTCTGTGTCTGCTGTACTCTCCAGAGCTCGTTTCGAGACTGGTCCATCTGGACCTGCTGGGTTACCTGCTGCATCTGCTGGTTCATCTGCTGCTGCATGCGCTCCATCTGCTGCATGAGCTGGGACTGCATCGCTGCCATTTCCTGCTCGTGCTGCGCCTTGGATATGGTACCTCCCGCAGCATTGAAGCCGTTGTACCCGCCGCCTCCGCCTCCGCCGCCGCCGCCGCCGCCGCTGGTCCTCTGCCTCTTTGGCTTCGGTTTCTTCTTCTTCGGCTGTTGGCGAGGTCTGCTGGGGGGCTCTTGCCAGGGATTGGTCGGATCGTCGTCCCCCTCGTCGGCGTCGCTCATGTCCTCGTCGGAGGGTCCCATGCCGTCGTCCTCAAAGTCGCTGTCGTCCATGCTCTTGCGCTTGTTGCGATTCTTGTTCGATGAGCCGCGGTTGGCTTCGGCCTGCTTGGCCCTCTCCCTCTCCGCAACCTGCTTGAACTTGTCTTGGAACATCGCCTTGAGCCTGATTGCCTCGGTGTAGACGAGACCGAGCTGTTCCTTGTTGTTGAAGAGGAGGGCGTTGTCCAAGGCGAGGAGGACGAGGCGCTCAAAGTCGGTGTGGGTCATCTCGGTGTAAGTCACCTTCTCGCGAATGGTGCGGAAGTCCATGGGTTCCTTGATGACCTCGTTGTACGTGGGGAGGTTGAGGGCAACTGCGTCGACCGGCTCCGTGAAGATTTTGTGGACGTCCGCTGACACCAGCTCCCGAAGGATAGTGGAGCACTCTTTCATCACCTTGGTGAGAGTGACAGGGCCCTCGTTGACGTCCTTGTTTATTTTCTTGATGGTCCTGGAACTGGCCTTGCGCTGCAGTATCGGCTGTTGGGGGAGAGGCTCAGAGGACCTGTTCCTGGGCTTGGGCGGCGACCTGGCGGGGGGCTGGACCATCTCGGTGTAGATCCTGTAGACCAGAAGCTTCCCGGACTTCTGGCTCATGGGGAGGAACGTGCCCTTGAGAGTGAATTTCCCGATTTCGTTCACGCCCAGTCCGAGGACGTTGAAACCGGAGGACTGGTTGCGCCTGAACTTGATGGCAATGCGCTCCTGAATAGGACGAGAATTGCCCCTGATGCGGAAGGTCCCCTTGTAGTGGATGCTGTCTCGGGGGAACGTTTGAGATTGAGATTGAGATGCAGATTGAGATGCAGATTGAGATGCAGATTGAGATGGAGGGGAAGAATGAGAAGAGGAGGAAGGAGCGCCAGGTGCCTTCCCCTCCTCCTCCTTCACGTCCTTCACGTCCGTCACGTCCTTCTCGTCCTTCACGTCCTCAGCCTCTACAACTGCGCCCTGGCCATTCGCCGCGCTTTTGCTCTCCGCCTCAATGTCAGAGTTGAGCACCATGAACTCGAACTTGCTGGTCTTGCCATCGTCGTGGAGATCGTCTTTAGTGAGCGCCCACTTCCCAGCCACGATGTGCGCGCCGAGGGCGTCGTCCACCTTAATCATGCCGTCCATGGCGGCGGAGAAGGTGCCCGGCGCTGGCGTCTGGAACGCCGGCTGGTCGGGAAGGAGCTCAATGGCGGAGAGAGAGAGATTTACGTTCTTCACAAAGTCAGGCACGGAGGGGGGGCCTGACTGCTTGGCCTTCTGCGATCCGCCGTTCGACTTGGAGTGTGAGTTCATGTTCGAATTCGCGGGTGCAGCAGGTATCTTGAAGATCTTGAAGATTTCCAAGACCGCGGTGGTCGGATCGAAGGTTCCCTTGATATCGTAGCGGCCGAATTGGGAGAGGCCCTTGCCAATTACGTTGAAGGAGTTCGCCTCGTTGAGCTCGAACTTAAGGGAGAGTTCCTTCTCCTGAATCCGATCGACCTGTTGAGGGGCACCCTTGGGGGCCGTGTTGAAGGTGAACCAGCCGTTGTAACGTCCTGACAGCGGAACGGGGTGGTGGGCGGCCTCAGCCGAGAGGTACATCAGCTCGAAATCGCCGCAGAGCTCGGGGTCAAGGACCGACGCGACCAGATGCTGACGACTCGTTGACCACTTGCCACTCACCACGTGGGCGCAGGTGGAGCTGTCCGAGCTTATCGTCTGGGTGAGGGTGCCACGGAGGCACACCAAATTTGGGTCGGTTATCTGGAGAGGAGCAGGGCGAGAGGGCTTCACGTACTGAAAAACGCGGGATTTTTATTTGTTGTTTTTTTGCAGGCGCAAGGTGATAACGATTGTGTGTTAGAATGTGCAAATAGCGCAATCATCAGCGCAATGAACTCAAACAAACGAAAAAAAAGACAAAGACGAAAACAAAGCTTGGCGAAACAAGGAAAAAGAAACTCACCTCCTTCTCTAGGTGAAGGTCGAATGCATCGTCGTTGTGCTGCGTTCTCTTCGCTGTTCCCTTTATCCTAAAGGGTCCGTATTTGTTCTTTCCAGTTGCCGTGACAAGGTAATCAGCCTGTCCCCCCTCGTCCTTCACAAACTTGACGAGCATGTCGTTCTCCTTCACCTGCCCGTTCCTGCTCTTCGATCCAAGCTGCGGGAACTCGAAGAACCCGTTAAAATTGGCAGCCTGGGGCAGGGCAAGAGGTGGGGGGGGGAGAGTTTCCCCCAAATTCAGAGCCTTGTACACAAAGGGCATCGACTTAGAGTCGTCCTCGCCGAGCATCTTCACGCGACCGCTGAACTCGAAGGAGTTCTTTTCGCGGTTGGCTCTCATTACGCCCCGAAGGATGAAGGGGGGGTGACTGGCGGCAGCGGGAGCGGCTGCTGCAGGCGCAGATGCAGGTGTTGGAGCGGGGGCGGCGGGTGCAGCGGCTGGGGGGTCAGATGCAGCAGGAGCGGATGGGGCAGGGCCAGATGCGGCTGGAGCAACCGGTGGAGCTGTACCGGACGCCTGGTACTCTTCTTGTTGATTTGTTCCCTGTTGTGTTTCTTGCATTTTCTCGTTTTGTGATGGCAGCGCAGGCGGCGTGGGTAATTGCTGTTTTGGGGGGGGCTGCTGGGTTGGTGGTGCCGGTGCCGATGGGGGGTTCTGTTGTTGGAGTTGTTCTCGTTCATTTTGTGGTTGTTGCTGTTGCTGTTGCGTTTGCGTTTGCGGTTGCGGTTGGGGTTGGTTCGGCTCGATCTCCGTCTCCATCTCAATCTCCATCTCGCCCTCGTCTTCGACAACGGCAGGAACATTTGTATCCACCGCCGCGACTGCCGAGACACCTGGCGGGGCACTTGTAATTGTTGTTGTTGTTGTTGTCGTTGTTGTTGTCTCCTTCTTCACAACAAATTCCTGCTGAGTTGGAGCCGACGGCGTCGGCACTAACGGAGCCGAAGCGGGTTGTGGAGGAGGAGGAGGGGAGGTCGTTGTTGTTGTGTTGCTAAATTGTGCGTCGACAGAGGTGGGAGCAGAAGATAAATCCGAAGGAACACTTGTCATCTCCATCTTTCTCTCCTCCTTGAAAACCGTACGGAATGGTGGGAGCACCCGTACGATCGAAGCCTCCGGCTGGAACTGAACTGCTTTCGTTTTGACGCCCTTCGTCTTTCGTGACTCTCTTTCTCTCTCCTGTCTCCTGTCTCCCTCTTTCCACTGTCTCCCTATTTCAATCTCCCTAAAGCTTTGTAACGCTTCTACCCCCTATGAACTCTCTGCCCTTTCCTGTCCGTAAATTCCAATCTCTTCCCTTCCTCTACCTAAGCCTCTTCTTTCTGAGTGCTGTCTCTGTTTCTTACTAATTCTCTGGTTGAGATGCTTATGCTTTTTTTTTATAAGTTTTTTTTTTTAGCTGTTTCCGAACAAACAATGCGGGTATAGGCGACAGCAAGGGCAAGCGAGCGCAAGACGGGGGAAATACACGACGGAAAAGGGGGGGGGAGGGAGTGTGTTGTGTTAGCCTTTGTGTTGATTACCTTTTCATTGAAGACTGTACTGTGAGACTGTGAGATCTTCTTCTCGTAATTGGAAAAATTCAAGGTACAGGGCAGTGAATTGAGACGACGCGAGCAATTGTCACCAATTAAAGCAAAGCAGTGCGGAAACGCGTGCGTGACCGATCCTTGACGTCGCTGTCAAAAGCAAAACCACGGGAAAGAAGCAATTGTGTCAAAGGAAACACCAACTCAATAATGCAGAGTCCACCCTTTTCCCTTTGCTGTGGAGGTTTTTGAATCAAGCAGGCGCCCACGCAGAATATGTAGCCAGAACGGTGCCCCCCGATGGATTTTACTGCCAAGGGGTTGGGAGGGAGGGTATGCAGGGGGGGGGACTTGCCGAACACCTCCCCGAGTGGTACACAAGATGGTCTAAAGATTGATCACGTACAATTTAGTGTCGGTTTCTGGACTCAGGAGGATTGGAGGAGTTGGGAGAAAGGAGTTTATCCACAAAAGTGGGACAGGAGAGATGCAAGATTGCGTTTGGTCACCGTCCAGTCGACCGTGCTTTTTTGGCTGGCGGAAAAATTTTGTTGGGTAGTTTTCCACCAGCGAAGAAAACGAAGAGTTTTTTCCGATAAAACGGAGCTCTATAATTTAGCGCTATCGTGGGAAATTTTTTAGGCCTTTAAATTTAAGCAGTGCAACTTTTCACACCCTAGACCCGAAATCCTCTGAGTTTAAAAGTAGGGTTGTCCTGACCTCAACGTAAGATCAAGCTTGAGTTGGAACCCTTCGTTCGCTAAACCCGTGTCGACCTTTATCTGGCGATTGTTCAATCACGTTGGGTGATAAAAAATTGAATCCGAAACAACAGGAACTCATTCCTATAGATTACAGGACGAAAAATGAGTCCCTTGCGTATGCTTCCGTTTCTCCTCCTCCCATTAACGTTCGCGACTCTCTCTACTGTTTCATTGTCGTACAGTGTCGTCGGGTTCGAAGGCGTAAGTTCCCATTTTGCTGAGATTGAGTTTTCATTTTCGGGAGCTCTTGCTACGAACTTAACAGTCTCAGAGGGATTTGTCAATGACATGCTCAAGGGGAATTGGGTAACGATCGAAGTCGAGGGGCAGGGAATAAAATCTACTGTAAAGGGTTGCGACATCCTTAGGAGCATGGGAAGGGGAGTTGTGAGGTGAGTTGGTTCTGGCGCTGCTTCTGCTGACCTTGTCCAACCTCTTTTTAGGACTCACAAAGGCGACGCACAAGGCGACTGAATTGTAATTAACGAAGCGTGAACGACGTCCGACGCTAATCCGTGTGTGTTTTTCTCCGTTTTTTTAGCCTTACCTACGGTCTCCTGGACGTTCCAATCTCCTTGAGCTACACTCCCTTGACAAGCAAGCTTTCACCTGAATCATGTTCATCGTTCCGTGATAGCTCTACGTCAAAGTCATCAATTGGTCAGTGGGTTTCACGTTCTCCCCGTCTACGTACCAGCGTAACGATTTCAGAGACAGTACCGTATGAAACGGTTCCGGTAAAGATAAAATCGGGTCCCGGTCCAATGCAGAAAATTGAGAACAGGCATCTTCAGGAACTCCACCGATCGATGGCCAAAGAGGGTGGAGCAGAGGGGTTAGCAGGGCAGGGCTTACCTGGGGCGGAGGGAGAGCAGAAACAACAAAGGAAAGGAATTATGCAACAGTATTGGTGGATTATATTGCCGCTTATGATCATGAGCATGACTGCGTCACCCCCTGAACCTGAAGGTGGCGGTGGAGGGGGGGAAGGTGCCGGTCAACCCGCGCCGCAGAGGAGAGGCAAGACGGCCAAGGCGTGAAAAGAAAACTGTGGGTTTCGATTTATTTATTTTTCTCTTGTGTGAATAATGATTAAAGAAAAAACGCTGCTGTCTTTTGCTTTGTTTTGTCCCATCCACATCCACATCCACATTTCTTCTGAATAATATATTTGGGTGTTGTTTATTGTTTTTGTTTGTTCTCTAAAAAATGCATTCTCTAATTCTCTCTTCTTTAATCATATTCATTCTTTTGCCTCGTCGTGCTTTATTTGGTCTTTGGCCTCCTCTTTTACCCCTTCGGTCTCCTCCTCTTTGGATTCCTCGACATTTTGTTGAAATTCGTCTGGTGTTTTGTTTTGTAAATCTTCGGCTTCTTCGGATGATTCGGTGTTTTTTTCTTCGACGTCCTTAATGGCAGCTGCATCCTTAATAGACTTTCTCGACATTGGATTCCCCGCCGCCGACATTGCATTTCCCCCGTGAATAATCGCCGTAACGCATCCCCCGATAACCTTCCCGAAGATCCCTCCATTTCCTCCTGCACTGACACTGGCCCTCCTGGTAAACAGAGAAGTCCCTCTTTTCTTGTTCTCTTTCATCTCCCTTTCCTCCCTCCTCCTCTCCCTTTCACGTTCCTTTGCTTCCTTCCTAAGTTTTTCCGCCATTTCCCCGCCATTCTGGTGAACTCTTATCTTCCGAATACCCTCTTCGAAAACACTAACAATATCCTCGCAGAATTGAACATCCCTATCAGACAGGGTCCCATCCTGCCCTCCCTCTTTGTTGATCTTTCCTCTAATGAATACACAATGCCACCGTTTTTTGAGGTTATCAAGATGCCCGGGATCACGATAAGGAAGGACATATATACCGTCGATTGTACGCCAAGATTTCAATTGTTCGCGCCTTTGGACACATGTTGAGTAACATTGGTGGAAGTGATCGAGGAGGGAGGAGGACCAGTGGACCACGTCGGGAGGCATTGTAGACGGCTGAGATGCCAGAGGTGGAAGCGAAGGAGAGGGATCGGAAGGATTCGAGGGAGAAGAAGAGGAGGCGGGAGAAGGCTCCTCGCATCCCCAGAATTCTCCCCCGGTTGCTGAGGTTCTAGTGCATGGCTCTATTGAATCGGTGACGTAGGCCAACTTTCTCACGACGATACTCTCCTTCAATTTGAGCACGCCTATGGGACGGTTCTTGGCCTTCTTTCTCTTGTTGTCATCTTCGCCCCCCTCCTTATCTTCGCCCTTCTCTTCTCGTGGCAAAGGATCGTTATCGAGGTCCTCCCACGTGGAATCACCCAATGATTCGTCCGAGTCCGAATCGGAGTCCCAGTTCGCTACGTAATCGGGTGGAACATTAGTATCCACAGAATATTTCTTCTCCCATTCTTTCCTTTCCTTCTTTTCCTCTGCGCCCCACTTATTTCGTAGAATCTGCAATACTGATACACTTTTGACGTTAAGACATCCCAACCTAATAAGCGAGCAAGACCTTTCCATTAACCGAATGCCAGCATGGTCGTGTTTCATTTCTTTCTTGCTCATACCCTTCACCTCTCTCTTGAAATTCCTCAAAATTTCGGTTCTGCGTAATTTTGCGTACGCTAAACCAGCAAGTAGTCCAACGTCCTTGACGTAATTTACAATCCCTTCCTCTAGACCTCTCTTCCCTTCTTTTTGTAACTGCGTCTCATCAGGAGCATTTTTTTGACGTCCGCCACGGGCTAGCGAGAAAATTTTGTAAGCCGATAGATTCTTGACGCCTATGACACCGGTAGCAGTACCGAAGCCCCATAAAGGGGAGACGATTTGACCTGATACCAGTGATACGAATCTGTCAGACTCCAGGTCACCAGTGGCCGTTTTTGTCAAGTCTGGCCCGTCGTTTTCGTCCGAACTAACACCGAAGACGCTGATTTCCTCCTCCGGTATGGAATCTAATATTCCCAACACGTCCAGGCTTAAATCAGACTCGAGATAACTTTCCCTGCTCAGCCACGCGTCGACGAATGCTTGTATCTGCCCGCTTGTTGGATTGAGTTGACTTGCCACGTCGAGGCTGTTCTTTGCGTGCTCGTCTTCGCCGCTTCGCATCTGACTCTTTGCAAGGGAGAAGTGTAGACGCGATAAAGCGGATCGCTTTGGTGGGGGGTCGAGACGGGAAGCAAGTTCGAGGGACCGTGAGAGGGAATCAGATGCGAGCAGATCATCGCCCATTACCGTGCATCTCTCGGCGAATTCCGACCAGGTTTCCCAGCTTGATAGCCATTTCTCACGGGGGAGTTTGGAACCAGAGAATGCGTAGGCCTCCGACAGGTATTTCTTGGATAGTTCCATTCTTTCGTTGCTTCGTGTTGATGTACCCCAAGCATGTAGGAGTGAACCTAGGGCGAATTTGTACTCCCCTTGAGTGTATCTTTGTGAGCTTCCTTTGGCATCAACATCGGGTCTCATTATGACATCGTTCATTAACCCGGCAGCCATCTCGTATCTCTTGAGTTTCTTGAGTAAAATGGCCCTCTTGAACAGTACCTTCTTCAATCCTGCATATTTAGGAAAGTTTAGTGCGATTTGTCCAAGTGCGACGTTTGCACCCTTATAATCGCCGAGGTACTGCTGTGCCCGTGCAAACTGTTCCCATGCATCGACCTTTACACTGTTCTCAAGGAAAGTCAGAGCCTTTTTCCAAGCGGCCACGCTCAAACGAAGGTGAATTCTCTCGGATTTCAAACCACCAGAGACGTAGGTTCGAAGATGCGCTGAGGCGAGGGAGTAGAATAGCTTCCCCCTTGGAGTGGTCTTCTGCGCGTTGATCGTCGCCTTGTCTTTGGTGATGCCAGCGTTGGGGGGGGGAGCGGACGTTTCTTCTCCAAAGCCGCAGTCCCATGCCTTTTGCATGAGCATGGCCGCCGTCCTGTGAGTTCGGTACGTCGCCCTAGGACCGCTATCTACAAAAAGGAGTCCGAGGTAGGCAAGGAAGTCGACGTTCGACGGGTCCGAGCGAAGACGAATTACAGCATAGTTACGTGCACCAACCTTGATCTTGCTCCGCAGGACCCTCCAGTAGTTCCTCTTCTTCCCTTTGGAGGAGGGTGTGAGAGGCGGAGCGTTTGCACCGTCCTTTTCAGTAGCTTCAGACCGAGACAGCACTTTAGAGCGGTGATCGTCACAACATACACTCGCCGTTAGGCAGCTGACATCCGGGTCGACAGGAAAGTCGATTTGTGCAATCTTGCTGCTCCAACTAGCGTGTCCCTTCCGGACAGTGTCGCCAATGCAAAAGTAGAAGCTACCCTTGTCGAATACGTCGAAGAGGACGCTAGAGTTGCTGTCGCTCGACGTCGAATAGTCATCGGTAACGGTGTTACCGCTTTCTCCCTCGCCAGAACTAGAGCCGGTGACAACGACGCGGCTGTCAGCACCCGGGCTGGGAGCAGCACTCCTGTCGACCGTTCCCCCCATCACCATCTCGTCGTTGGTGGCAATAATCTTCATAATCTCCCCTCCAGGTTGCATGACACTTACGTATACCTCGCATCCCTTCAGTGTGTCCGCCACCTCACCGACAACGAAGTCGAGCAGGGACTTGGTGCTGTCAAGGAGTCTCCAGGCTTTGCAGGCGAGCCGCAGCCTCTTGAGAGATTCTTTCCGCCTCCTGACCCTATCTTCTCTCTGCCGCACGATCGTTAGGGACTGTTCCATCTGGTCGGAAACCTGTTTGCAAAACGTCTCGTCGGAGGGGGCTATTAGATTCCTACGGCAGTTCACCACCACGGCGTACTTGTTGTGCATGATGTCAGCACTCCCGCCGATGGGGGGGGCAATGAGGTCCACAGCTTCTGCTTGCCCGGGGAATGCGAAGGTGGCGCGGGCCCTCGCAACCTTCTTGGCCCGTTTTAAATCGGGCACAGGTATTTCTGTACCCTCAAGTCCAGTCGTTACCGCCTCAGACGTCCTCGCCTTGGACCGGTACTTCTCTGCTACAATGCTGTTCCTACCACTGTACCCCCTCTCCTTCCGGTCCATTGCTAGAGCCATATTTCCCTCCGAGTCCGCTTCGGGATCGTCGAATATATCGCTGCCACTGTCGCTGTCCTCCGCCTCCTTGTCCTCGTCCCCGCCGTCCACAGCGAAGAAGTCGTGGAAAGGCATGAAGAGTCGGTCCGGGTTACCAGGAACCATGCAAAATTTAATCTTCCGGAGCCAGGCTCCAATCATCTGGCCGGCGCCGACCTCGCTGAGCACCTGCCTGCCGTCAACAATGGGCGGCTGAGTGGAGCTCTCAGAAAAGTCGATATCGATGGGGTCTTCGCCGGCGGCGGAATCGAGGCCGGAAGGGAGGGCGGCATCCTCCAGCCTCTCCCCTTTCTTGATTAGCTTCGAGACGTTGGTATACCTGTAGAGATCTTCTTTTTCGTAACGCTCGGTGTCGCTCCGAACACTCTTGGCGATGGTGATAGGAGTGCCCTTAAAGTCCTCATTAAATATGGTCCGCTCACCGGCCGGCGGAGGAACCATCGGGATGCGGGCACGAGTATAAGTGTGGACAAGGTTTATTTTTATGGTGCCCGTGATAACTGCCATGCCTCTCTTTTTGTCATTCGGCCAGCCGAAACGGTTGACGAGCGGGAGAGTTAGAGGACCGGAGGGGGGGTGCAGTAATGTAGAGCATCCCAGCTCAACGCAGCCGAGGAAATCCCCCCGAATACCGCCGAGATCCTCGTCCCATACTTCGATGGACAGCGTCATGCCGCCCCCCTCGGCTTCCCCCCTGCGGCGCCCACTGGCGGTATCGGCGCCGTCGTCAACGTCCAAGTTCCCGGCCGCTGCCGACCCCCCGACGCCCAAGGCGCCCTCAAAGCAAATGCTAAAGAACTCATCATTCCAAACAGGGTCAAGTGTGTCGCTCCGAGTCGCCGTCCTGCCCAGGATGACACCGCCCCAACGGACCACGCAAAAAGGATCGGAGAGACCCAGCATGTCGGCCTTTAGCAGCTGAGATGCTGACATTATTTGGAGGGAGGTAGGTGGGAGGACAACGAGGGGGTCTTCCTCTTCTTTGTCTTCGGTCACTACATTGTCGTGAAGTTTCTCACGGCGCGCTGGTGTATCATCATCATCATATATCTCCCCCTCTATATCTGTTATGGCAACCACAATGTGCCCCTGCACGAGCTTGTTCATGCTATTCTTGAGTTCCGGGTTCTTTCGGAGCTCAAGAATGACTTTTCCCCTCGTCTGCCTCCACTTCCTTATGTCCTGGGCTTGAAAAACAAGCATTCCCAGAAAATCTCCCTTCGTGAATCCATCAGCGTCATAGCATTCCACCGTGAGAAAGTGTAAATCGTCGTCATCCCTAGGGACATCAACGAGGAAGGATTCGTCCCATATCGGCTCCATAGTGTTGTTGCAGACCTTCGTTTTCCCCATTGTCTTGCCATTGAGCTTGAGGACGCAAAAAGGATCACTCTTGCCGAAGCTATCCGCCTTGGCGAGGCCAAATGCCTCGATTATATGGAGGGTCACTCGCGGTCGCGGACGAGACTCGGCAAGGAAAGTGGTTGGGGTGAAGAGTACTGAGACGGTGCCACCTGCTTTCTCGTTCTCTTTGAGCGGTAGGGAGGGACAAGGACCGAGCTTTAGTTCGTGGACCGTGTGGTAAAAGCTAAGATCGTGGAGGGAAGAGGACGACACTCCTACCCTGCCCAAGAAACTCCTTCCCATGATACCGTCGCTATCCCATACCTCGAGAATGAGGTGCTCTATCCCCTTGTCTTCGTCATCGTCGTCGTCGTCATCATTGTCAGCATCGTCGACATTGTCACTGGTGACACTAATGGCAGCACCTTTGTTATTTTCATGTTTTATTTTGTCGTCACCGTCACCAAGAGGTACTACACATCTTTCGTTGTAAAACACGGGGTCAAGGTCATTATCTACTACACTGCCCTCGTACCAAGCGTCTCCTTTGACCCTGACTACTACAAACGGGTCGCTCTTGCCAAACCGGTCCGCCTTGGCAAGGGAACGCGCCCGGATAATATTCACCCTGCACACGGGCTCTCCCTCTTTCAATTCCTGTCCCCCCGCGCCTCCAAGGACGCCGGCGACTTTGCCCTCGGCACTAATACCTTCCGAAAGTATTTCCAAGCCGAATTCAAGGTCCCCCTTAACAAGCGAGTTCTTCTTCTGAGAAAGAGTAGTGTCCGGAAGGAGGGGGACGGTGTAGAATTCTCCACCGTCCAGATTCAGTTTCAGCTTCGAGGACGATGCTGGAGACTGGACATCACCGGAGATGTCATCTTTGTCTGCGACAACATTATCAGCTTCACTTGCCGGGTCGACAGAATCTCTGGCGGTGACAATATCCCTCCCCTTTACGGTGACCATACCCATGAAATCGTGGCTTCCAACGAGATCGTTGTCGTACACTTTCACGACAAGGTCCTCTTCTTCCCTGCAGTCAAAAGGCACGTTGATAATGAATTTGCTGTCATTCCAGACAGGGTTTAGTGTCCTCCTAACTACTGCCGTCTTTCCCACGGCCCTGCCCCCGAAGGTCACGATGCAATATGGGTCACTGGCCCCAAAGGTATCTGCCTTAGCCAAATTAGATGCCTGCTTGCAACAGACGCGAACTGAAAATCGCTCTCTAGAAGTGTCATCGCCACCATAGCCTTCCGGCAACTTTAAGTCTTCTCCGTCTTTGCCAACATTCTTGACGCGGAAAGTTATGCTCCCCGTGATTTCGAGTTTGCTCTTTTTGCTGCTGCCCTTGCTAAACCAGCCGCTTGCCGTACTACCATCGGTGAGACTACCTTCTTCTCCCTCGCCAACGCCAACCTCTTCGTCCTGTAAGTCCATTGTCGCCCTTTTATTCCCAAAGACGTTTTCCCTCAAATCCTCACAGCTGATTCGTACTCCGCCCAAAAAGTCCTCGCTTCCCGCTCCCCCAAAGTCTTCGTCGTACACATTGAGCTCAAGGAATCTGTCCTCGTAAATGACGTCTGTTAGACCGACAACACATCTGTTGCCCTCTAACCACGAAGGGTCGAGAGTATTTTTGACACTCTTGGTCCTAAATATCTCCATGCCGTCATACTTTACGACAACAAACGGGTCACTTTTGCCCAGCAAGTCAGCCTTGGCAAGCCCTTCGCAGCCCTCAATGACGATGTTGCGAAAGTGTCTCTCGACTACTTCGTCTTCACTGCCGAAGACTACCCTGATTCTGCCCCCAACCAATTTGTTCTGCTTGGTCGTCAGTGTGTCTTTGATGGTCAACTCAGCTTCCACTCTCCCCTCGAGACCCACGGCCTGCTCTCCTCCCCAGCCAACCCTGCCAAGGAAATCGCCGATTCCCATCATATCCATATCATAAACTTCTAGACTGAGCTCATCTTTCTCGTCGAAAGAATCGCTAACTTTCACCTGAAAGAACTCGCGGTATACGGGGTCCAGTGTGTCCTCCTTCACTGTGGTCCTGGCAACTTCGATTCCGTTCCACTTTACCAGTATGATGGGATCGCTCAGGCCAAAAAAGTCGGCCTTACTAAGTCCCTGGCAGTCAAGAATGCAAAACTCCACCAGCTTGAAGCCGTCATCTCCTCCTGCAGGTCCGAGGCTGATCCCGAGCCTCCCCTGCACCAGTCTATTGACTTTCTTGCTGCACCCCTCCTTAATGACTAGTTTTGGGTTTATTGACTTGAGCGGAGGACGTAGCAGGATTTTCTCATTAAGAATCACCTGCCCTAGGAAATCACCCTCCCCCCCAAAGTCCGCGTCGTACACCTCAATTCTCAGCTCCATTGACTGTCCCCTGTTAGGAGGAGAGAGCGTAAACGTCTCGTTGGTCCAGACAGGGTTGCAAGTATTGTCGCACACCTTGGTCTTTCCTAGGAATGAGCCATTCCAAAACACCTTACAGAAAGGGTCGCTCGCCCCGAAAGTATCCGCCTTACCAAGATTGACAGCATCCTCGATGTTCAGCACCAACCCTTCGTCGTAGATGGCGCCGATGCCTCCGACTGAGTCGCAGCTGATACTCCTGAGACATTGAAGCCCCCAATTACTCTCATCGAGATGCCAAATCTCGGCTGCAAAACTTGTGAGGACGTTATTGGCGATTATCTTGAGCGCTTCCATGTAGACGTCTTGAGCTGTAACAAAGACGTCATCGACAATCTCTTCGAACTTGCTCAGAGCTGTAAGCTTCCTCTTTTTGTCAATGCTAGCGCCGAGTTCCCTACCAGCGGCCTCAAGCAGCTCCACGACACCCTCCTCGGGGACTTTGTCGTCGGAACGGCCCCGGCCCACGTCTCCGAAGCTGTCACAGCCAATCACCCCCACGCAGCAGTCGTCGTTTTTGAGCGCTGTGCAAACGAAGGGATAACTGTGGGCAAACCTGTTCCCGAGGATGACTGGCGGGTTTTTCATGGCATGGAGCTTCTCTTTTAATTTTTTTTCGCTCCTCCCCCCAAGGCTCATTGAGTGTTGTAGCTTTCTTCTGTCCTCCTCGGTAGTTTCTTCGTACATGAAGCTCCCCTCTCTCCCCTTTCCAATCACACAAAAACTGAGTCCGTTGCCCCTGCTCAGCTCCTTTCCCGTCATGGAAGAGTTCTTGCTGCTCATGACGTATCGGATTACCCGTCCGCCTGGTTGAAGCAACCCGAAATACAGGTTTGTACTAGGCAGGCTCTTCTCCAACACTCCCAAAACACTTTTCATGAGTAGGTGTATATCGCTGTTGGCCCAGTCGCTGCACACTTTCTTAACGGTGACAAGAGCGAACTTCCTACTAGCCGCCCTCACTTGCCTCCCCCGAATGCACCGGAGGCTCTTTTCGACCTCATTGGCAACGATTTTGCAAAAAGTCACATCTTCGCCCCAGTCGTACCCTGGCATCCTCTGTACGTGAAGGGAGTACAGGGTCCCCATCTCCGGGCCAATCTGCTTTCTGTTATTGACGAGGGTCCCCACGTCGAAAAATGGGGCAAGGATAGTCTCGGGGGAGCCGTGGAGCGTGAAGCCTCGACGACCTTTGGCGCGGCTGTAGAGCATTTGATCAATCTGAGCGGGGCTGAGCTGTATCCTATTCAAGCTCTTGCTGATATCGAACTTCTCGTCTCGATGCTGCCCGCCCATGATGCTCCAGAGTTCAGCCTTTTTATTTCCGCCGTCATTTTTTCCCGCCGTGTTGAGACTTTTGGACGCCCTGTCCTCGACGGTAAGAATCTTATACGCGAGCGTTCCTTGAATGTCCTTCATCCTCTTCGCCTTTGAATTTTCGTCCTCGAAGTCCATCTCCATTATAGTTTCTTTTTTTCCCTCTTCTTCCCCTTCAACCTTGATTGCAAGGCCGAGACCGAGCACGCTCTCGAGTTTTTTTCCCGTAGGATATGCCACATTCGTCCCATCAACAACAACCGCACCGAGAAACTTATCGGACCCCAGCCTAACTTTCTCGTATAGCTCGAGCAATAGCACTTCTTCCCTCCCCCCCTTGTGATCTTCGTCTATGATTGTGATTAGGAATTCGTTATGATTTGCCAAACCACCGTCGCTGTCGGCGCCAACTGTACTTTTTCTTTCGTTGGAGACATTCCACTTAGGATCGGTACTCTTCTTTATCACCTTGCTTCTTCCAATTTCATCCGCCCCAAATTTTACGACAACGTAACTATCGCACTCTCTCTTTAAATTGTACGCGGCAATGAGAACGACTTTGACCACCCTAACTCCGTCTTCGTCAACACCTTCAGTGAGATTCCCAAAATCTCCCCCATCGAGACTCAGCTTAACCTTGATGCTTCCCTGTACCAACTTCTGCTCATCCGAAGGCATACCACTTTTCCTTGCCAAGGAGTAACTCCTCGCGGCAGGTGGCGGGTGATAATAGAATTCCCCATCGAATACAACCTGGCCCAGAAAGTCTCCCACACCGACAACATCATGATCCCAGACCTCAAGGGTCAGATTAACATCCCCCCTCGTCCGCGCCCCGTTACCGATCTCTTTCTCTTTGTCACCACCGACATACTCGCTTACGAATTCTGGGAGCGTCAGGCAAAATCTTTCCCTTTCCCACTTGGGGTTTAGACAATCTTGAATGACAGATGTGCGACCTACTTCTTCTCCCATCCATTTAACGACAACAAATGGGTCGCTCAACCCAAATTTGTCGGCCTGACCTAAGGATTTGCAGCTCAATATGCTCAGGCGAATCACACTGCGGGGGGTGGAGCGAACCACAGCCACCATTTCGTCTCCTTCTCCCCTCAAGATGCCATCCTTCCCATTCCCTTCTCCCTCGTAAACTGAGTTGTAGACAGCCCACTTGAGCACAACGCTGCCCTTGACAAGCTTGTTTCCTTTCTTATCGAGCTCGGAGTTGCTCTCCAGTGCCAGCTCGACAGAATCCAGCGGTGGCGGCGCCTCAAGCAAAGTGCTCGCGTTGACAGTCACCATGCCCAAAAAGGATCCTTTTCCGACCTTGTCGTGATCAAAGATCTCTACTACAAGGTTGCAGCCGGCCAGGTTTTGAGGGAGAATGAAGCTCACGCGCTCGTCAACAAAAGTGGGGTTGAGATCGTCCTTCACGACGGCAGTGCGATGAATTTCTTTTCCCAAGAAGCTCACTATACAGTAAGGATCGCTGCTACCAAATAGGTCTGCCTTGCCCAACCCCTTGCAGCCGACGATCTCTAAGGTGACCTCTCTCCTCAGAGGCGTTGAAGTAGGCAAGTTCATCAAATCGCGAAGGCTGCTCTTCAAATACTGATCCAGAAGCGTTTCAACAGGCGAGGTCATATCATTCTCCAATCTCTGCAAAGGATTTTCCCAGGCATCCAGGGTTGTCAAGAGCTGTTCATTGGCAGGCTCGTACCTTAGAGCTTCCCTGATCGCCTCGATCGCCTGGCCTAGCTGTCCACCCTTGACTAGGCTCTTAGCGAGACCGAAGTAGATCTTACTCGACATCTTCCTGTTCTTGGCGTCGTTCTCCTCGTTTATCTTGCTGCTAATGCTCTTTTTCTGATTCTTTACAACCACCTCGTGTTTTTCTGCGGCAATACTATAGAATTCACTCGCAAAGATGACGTGATCAACCGTAGTCGCCTTGACAGCGACGTCGAGCCAGACACCAGGTTGATCAAAATATGATTTTGAGTTCTTTGTTTGTTCTTTGGTTTCGCAAATTTCGTAAGCACGGTCATAAGTCTCTTTCGACAACTTCCGCTGGAATTTGTCATTCAGTAATTCCCCCCAGTGGCCGTGCACCTGGCTGATTATCATCATCACCTGACTTTTCGTGTAGGGGCTGTGCTCCTTCAGCTTTATGGCCTCGTGCAGGTAATTAATGCACTCTTTGTGCTCATTCTTTGTCGAGCGTAGCATTGCCGCCTTCATCCTGCAAGTGCTAACGTGCTTGCTCGCTGGAAAGTTCTTCATGATGCTCTCGTACGCTTGCAAGGCGCGGTCAATGTTGCCAAGATATAGCGCAGTTTCTGCGTAAGCAACGTGATTTTCTATCTTTGTGGCGACCTCTACGTGATTGAGCGCTACATCCCAAGCAGAGCGAGCCTTAACCAAAAAGGCACGCTCGCTCCGCAGACCACCTTGTTTGTAGGCTTTTAGGTGCTGGTTGGCTAGAGTTGACCAAAACGCGCCGTCACCTTCGTACCCATAGTTCGCAGCTCGCTGCAAAAGAACTGCCGCAGCCCTTGTTGTCCCTACGGAGCAACTAGTAGCCGAGTCCACGCACAAGTAACCCATGCGAACAATCATTTCAATATTACGAGGATCCTCGGAGAGCTGATCTCGGTAATATTCCCTAGCGGCAGCCTTAATGTTCTCCCGAAGAGTCCTCCAGATATGGGCAGTTTCTACCTTAGGACGGTCGGAATCGGCTTTACTGCTAGTGTTGTGAAAGTTATTGTCGAGGGAGGTTTCTTCCAGGGCATCGGCTGTGGCGGCTGTGGCATCGTCGGTCTCGGCGGCATGAGTATTTTTATTTGAATCGACGGCGTTATCATCTATGGCGTCTGCAGTGAGGGCGATTCCATTCTCAGCGACTTTTTCTTCGGGACTGACACCGCCGTAGTCCCTAAAAAGCTCTTCGAAACAAGATGCGCTTTCCCTTGTTAAGCTGACCTCGTCAACATGGACGACATTCTTTGAGCTTTTGTTATTAATGTGGAGAGCACTCATCATAATGTGTATGCCGCCATCGTCGATCGTGGCGACGTCGTCTGTATTTTTGACAATAATGTTGTTCGTGCCTTCTTCGCCAGCTTTAAGCAAAAGCCCAAGAGTTACTGAATCCTTTCTGGTGTCTTTACCTAAGCCCTTTTCGTTACCTTCTTCCTCGCCGGCATTAAGCAGTAGTCCGAGAGTTACTGAATCTTTTCTTAAGCCCCTGTCATCGACGGATTTTTCTGCCTCACTGATCAATACTGAGTCTTCATTGCCGTCTTCATTGCCGTCTCCATCCTTTGTCTCTCTTGCCTCCTCTCTGGCTTCTTCCGCGTCCGCCTCCTCGGCGGCCAGATTCAATACCGATGCGAGCTTGCTACCTTTCATGCTGTCAAAGTTGATCCCCCCGATGTCACGAATTATGTCAACCACAGGGAGCTCCATCTCACGCTCAAAGATTGTCACGGGGTGCACTAAGCCGTCGCTGTCGTTGTCTCTGTCCAGAAGTGTGGGATCGAGACCATCACTGACCATGTAGCTCTTGACCTCGTCAGTTGGCATTCCCATGCTCTTCATCTTCAAATAGCGCTGAAATGTCTTTCTCCTCTTTATGGCCATCCCAGATGCGATCTTCTCCTTGTCTTTCTCCTGCGCGAGCTTTTCGCTCTCTTTTTTTTCTTCCTCCATCATTTCCTCGATATTGACTGCCTCGCTGCTGAGATCCATCTTTTGGAGAGACTCGCTCTTGATAACTGCAGCCCAAGGGTTTTCCGCAAACTCCCTCGCTTTCTGCCTTTTGATGATCTCATGCGAGATGAGGTGAGGGATTGGCATGTTCGGTGGTGTGATCCCGCATACGATGGCCTTCTGACTATAAGATGAGTACCCATCATCGTCCCCAGTCTTCTTCAGACACTTTGCGTACGCTAGGTAAAGACGTCCCCTGCTTATGCTGGTGTCTTCTTTTGGACTTAGGTCGATCGCCTGTTTGTAAAAATTAGCGGCGATCAAGTTGATGCCCTCTGTAGAAGCCATTTCAGCGTAATTTATCCACGTTTTGGGGGCCTCAATCCACTCGCTGCTATTTTTGTAGCCAAAATCGTCCAAATTTCCGTGAAAACTGCTACCAACATGGCCGTCATAATTGTCAGACCGCGCTCTCCTCGATCTTGAGTAGGTCGGCACATCGTCGTCGGCCCCCTCGTTCCGTCTCTCGCCGAAGCGTACCTCAAAGATTCTGGCATAGGCAGAGGTTGCAAGAGACAGTTTGTCAGCTCCCTTAGAATCTAACTTGCCAGCCGCGGCCATATTTTCGTCCGACCCATCTTTCACAGCCGCATTCATCATTTTCAAACCCTCAGCTTTCAATTTTACCCCCCACAAACACATAATTCTCGCCATTACGAACATCAAATCAGTTCGACCGAAGACACCAATCTTCTTCTCCTCGGCGTAGTCAACCTCTTCGTTGTCACTCGCCAGGAGATAGTCCATGGCTGCCTTGGCGTAGGCCGCTGCCTGCTCCCACATTCCCAATTTCATCAATACTGCAGTGGCGCGCAAATAATACACGCCAATTCTCGGATGAGAAGAGAAGTGCTTCACCATGTGGCCTAAGATCATCGCTGCCTTTTCTCTTTTGCCCAGGAACAGTTGAGTCTTCACGTAGTACTCCCAATTCTCGGCTTTTACAGCATTCTCCATGTGCACCAGTGCTTTATCAAAATACTTTGCTGCGTACACAAGGTGGATTCGCTCTGCCGCACAGCCACTCATCTGCCAGACCCTCAGGTGGGAGATGGCCAAATGCCTAAAGAACCTAGCTCCTCCTGAGAACCGCTTGTCAAAATCCAGAGCTTTTTGCATGAGCAAACAAGAACACTTCATTAGGCGAATGTCATTGGTATGCTCGTTGAAGCACAGCATCCCCATTTTGGCAATGTGGGAGGCACTGCCGCGATTCATCTCAGCGATCATGGTCTCTGCGTAGTGCTCGCGACTGATTCTCTTGATGTTACCTTTGATTTTCATGATGTGGGGCCTCACCTTGCCCTCCATTTCAATTTTAAGGCGTTCCACGGCTAGTTCTCGCTCTCCGCCTTCGTCGATTTTCAAATATGTATCCATAATGGTCTCAAGATTGGCATTAACCTCCATCTCAAACGTGACCTTGACGTCCTCTCTTTTCCACTTTCTTAAGACCTCTTCATACACTGCTCGAGTTTTTTCTCCTCCATTGTCGTTGGCGACTTCCGCCTCAATACTTAAGGCTGTCTCCATGGCAACGACTGCGTCGAACATCTTGCCGACATGGTACAGACTGTTCGACAAGCCAAACCACATGGTGGGTTCTCTCATGCTTGCTTTGCAGCGGTTGAAGGCACTCTTGAACAAATCGACTGCGAACCCAAAGTGTCCCGCTCGCTCGCAACGCTGGGCGTACTTCTGCCAAGTAGCACCGTTAGTCAGCCAGTCGTTGACGGTTTCGTTGTAATCTTCCTCTCCCGCCTCTTGAAGCTTCTCCAGGCAATTCTGGTATCCCATCTGCGCGATGACAGCCTTGGTGCTGTCCTCCTCCTGCCATTCCTCGTACAAATGAGCACGCAAGAATTCCAGCTCGACTTCGGTATAAACCAATAAACCGAGTTTTGCCTTCCCTATGCACTCGTTTATGTGGCTGCACGCCTTGCTATACTTCTTCATCATTTTGTAAACCATTGCCAGCTGCAGCTGCGTAGTGGCGAGAAGTTTGATATCGTTTCTACAGAACCGCTGTTGGATCAACCGCAACGTTACGATAGCGGCTGGGTTCAGCCCTAGGTACTGTTGCGTTCTAGCTAGCTGTAGCCAGACTTCATAATCAGTAGCGCTCGCTATGCTGCTCTTCAACCCCCTGCTGCAAGCGTCCAACGAGAGTTCCAGCATTTTTTTCTCCGCCAGCAGACCATCATTCAGCCATGTTCGGAAGAGCGCCTGACTTAGTCTTTTGTAATAGGGGAAAACTACTCCGACTTCATCTGCCTCCCATCTATTGTAAGCCTTCTGCAACAGTATAGCGCATGCTCGAAGAAGCACAGGTTTGGCCGTGGGGCTGCTCTCATAACACAGACACCCAAGAGTAGCAGTCATTGAAGTTATTGTTTTCCTTTTTCCCCCTCCTGCATCTATCTCCTTGCTCTTTTTGTAGACTAAGGACTGGTGAATCTTCATCTTGAAGTACTGTCGCGCCGACTCCTTAATCTTTCTTCTCAGAACAAGCCACTTACCGGCATTCTTCTCTTTGATGCTCGGTTGCTTCTCGAGAACGATTAAGGGCGTAACACGCTGAGGGATTGTTAATTTCCTCCCCGACTGCGTAACCTTTGTTCCCGCGGGAGAAAGTAATTTGTAATCCCTCCTCTTCACTAAGTGGCTTGGGTGAGGCTTGCCGTCCAAGTAAACACCCAGCAGATCTTCAACTGTCAGAGCAATGTCCTCAGCAAAATGTGGGGTGGGATTCTTCCACGCATCAAGTGTGGCGATCATCTGGGGGTTGTCGTCGCTCATATTGATGGCATCCTTGATCTTCTTAATCGCTTTTCCAACCTTCCCGCACCTGTAATACGCCTTTGCTAGACCAAAGTGAAATTTGGCATTTTGGGGTGTTCTTGAGGGATCCTTTTCGAGGGCTTCTGAGTACAAGTCAACGGAGAGGTTAAAGTGTCCTCCAACGCAGCACTTGTCACCGTATTCGCGCCAAGTGAGGGGATCTTTAAGCCATTCGTCTTTGTCTCCTATAGCGATCTCGCCACTCTCCAGTTTTTGAGCATGTACCTGTGCGTATCCCTGCTGCGCGATTTCCGCCTTACTATCGTCCGCCTCGACTCGCGCCCAATTATCGTGAAATCTGGACATAAAAAAATGTAAATCTGTCATGCTGTAAGGTTCTGAGCCGCCATGCTGCATGCACTGGAACATGTACGCGCACGCTTGGTCAAACCTCTTGAGCTGCATTAACAACACAGCAGCAGCAAGGTTGATCCTCGCGATGCCGTGATAACTCTGGAAATTGCGAATTATCGTCCCTAGGGTCTGTGCTGCCCGCTCGTTCTTGCCCAATAACTGGTTTACGTAGGCTGCTTGCACCCAGACCTCGACGTTGGTGGCATTCTCCATGAACTTAAGCGCCTCGTCCATCGCGTCGCTTGATTTCTCTAGGTGAAGTCGCTCGCTCCTCAGTCCTTCGCTCAGCCAAGTTCGCAAATGCGTGCTGGCCAGCGCTTTCCAAAAAGCTCCACTTCCCTTGTGGCCTTTCTTGGCGGCAATGCTCAGCAAGACCGCCGCACACCGAATCATCTGGACATTGCTGTTGCTGTCGTGGGCACACAACATGCCTAGCTTGACTATTTTTTCCACGTCGTCCGGATCCCTCAACAACGCGTGCTTGCACGCTTTTCTCGCTGCAACTTTGACGTGTTTCCTGAGCATTTGCCACCTTCTGGCACTCTGCTTGCTGTAGATTCGGCTTACTATGACCTTGACACTGCCTTGCACAAGGTTGTTCTTCTTCTTTCCGAGGACTGGATTACGCTGAAGCTCAAGAACCTGGGGATGGGGATGAGGATAGATCAGCTCTTTTGCACTCATCGTTGCCATGCCCAGAAAGGCTCCAATCTTTCCGGTGTCCATATCAAATATTTCAATTGTCAAGTCCTTCTTTTTTAGATGATTCGGTATTGTAACCGGGAATTTCTGTGTACGTGTTTGAAAAGAAATTGAATGAAAGGAAGGGAGCAGAGTTAGTTTTTTTTTTAGGGGTCAAATGAAAGATGTGTCGCTCCATCAAAACACACATCAACTTGCCTGCTTCCACTCAGGATCGCAATTGTCATCGATTACTTTTGTTCTTCCGATCTCCTTTTTATTGAATTTTACGATCGCAACCGGGTCCGAGCTACCGAACAAATCTGCTTTTGCTAGCTTGGCTGCGCTATGAACCATTACTTCGCTGTCTACGTTTGCCAGATTTTCTCCTCGAAGAAGCTCTTCCTCCTTTGCCGCCTCCTCGTCGCTCAGATCGCTCTCCTCTCCGTTGCCAATAGCGGCAGTAAATTTTATACTGATTTTTCCCTGCACCAACGTGTTTCTCTCGCGAGACAAGCCTGGGTCGGTGATCATGTCTAGAACATAAATTGTGTTGTTCTTGAGGTTACTCAAGGCGACTTGGTCCAAGACAACTTGTCCCAGGAAGTCACTCTTTTCGTTGTTGTCCTCGTCGAATATTCTGATAATCAATTGATTGCATTTGTCTATATTGTTCTCACAGACAGCGGTGTCAACACCTTCGCCGACGTCAGCGCATCTCTCGTTGAAGTCTAGGTCAAAGACTTCGTTGCTCCAAAAGGGATCCAAAGTGTTTTCCCGGGTGCATGTCCTCCCCAGCAGGGCTCCATTGAAGACGATCTCACAAAAAGGGTCGGACGCGCCCAAAGTGTCTGCCTTTGCAAGGCCGTTAGCACAGACCACTTCTAACACTACCCTAGGGGTTGACTGTAAATCGATCGGTTCCTTGCTAATTCCGCCATAGGGGAGCGGAGTACAGCCGGTCAGCTGCAATATGTCAATCTGCTGCGCAAATGTGATGTTTGCCCTCAACGCTTCAAGCGCCGCCGAGTATACGTCCTCGACCGTTGCGTAGTAACTCTTTGTCACGTTTTCTAAATTTGTGAGGCTTTCCTTTTTGATCTTATTGTCGATTGCCTTGCCGATCAACTCGCCGACCATAGTGAGGAACTCGGGGACGAATTTTTCTGGGTGCTCCTCGTCACTTCTTCCTTTCCCTGCGTTGTCAAAGGAATCCACCGCCAATATACCCCTCACCAAATTCTTGTTCTTCAATGGTAAGCACAAGTAAGGCCAGCCTTGCAAGCGTAAGTCGACAAATGCGTGAACGTTCATAGCTCGGGCTGACTCTTCGTTTCTAACCAATATCATTTTCCCGGTGTCGATTGCTCTGAATGAAACTCCCTTGCCGCGCTTAAGGCGTTTGTCTGCCATACAGCTCTCTGGAGAGGCGCCCTGGTAGTTAATCACGTGTCCACCAGGCTCCAAGACGCCCATGTATACGTCGCATTTATCCAGTGGCACAATTAATTCGTTCACACTGTTTTGAATAAGATCTCGAACTTCAGTAACAGCCCACTTTTTGCAAAGGTGGTTGATGTTCTCAAGGGCAGTCTTCCTCGCTTTCATACGATATTCTCTGCCCCTCACACAAGTGAATGTCTCTTGCGCGAGAGCGACTAGTTTCTCGATGAATTCCAAATCCTCGGGCCAGAGCGCGTGAGGTTTCCGCCGCACGACCACGCTGTAGAAAGGTGTCTCATCTTCGGATTTCTCTCCCTTGATTGCGTTTACACCGCTCTTCACGGCACCAATCACGCTCGCCCTGACCCCCTTCTTCTTCTTCTTATCGTCTAAATTAGTGTCTCTAAAGTTGGCCACGATATACTCTGGGTATTTTTCGATGACAGCTGCGCTCGGCTTCTTGAAAGTTTGATTAATGGCGTCAAATACTTCGGGTAGCATTTCCGTTCGACTGATAGGAGGTCCGTCTTTTAGGCTGTACTCCATCAATGTCGTCCCTCCCCAACCTGCTCGCTTTCTTATAAGTCCAATTTGAGGTTTTTGCTCGCCACCGCCTTCATCGTTCGTGCTTGACGCAGTCATCGTTCTGGTGCTTGAGGCCGCCGCCGTATTCATGCCAATTAATTTCCTCGCTGCCCGCTTTCTCTCCTCCTCCTCCTTCTCCGGGGCTTTCTTTTTAGCCTCAAGCCTTGCTTGAATGAGCGACGACTCCAAGGCGGCGGCGACGGCCATTGTCTTGGTAAGACTCCTCCGATTCCGCTGCTTCTTGCTACCCCCCTCTAAACTCTTGCGCTCTGTCCTGCTCATTTTGAGCGATCTCCGCAGACTTCTCTGCTCCTCAGATAATTCAGGGTGAATTTCGTAGATGTCGATTGATAAGCTAAAGAGAACGTGTTTTGTGATGCTCTCAGTAACCGTCTTGATGATCGTCTCTGGGGTAAGGTTAAAAGCCTTCGAGAGTGTGCTGAACTCGTTGAGAACCTCCGCCATGCGCTGCTCAAAAAGTGCCTTGCCAAGCATCTTAGTCGCAGTGCTAATATACTCTCTGATTCCAAACTCTGGTTGAGGCTCGTCGTCTCGTCCCTTCGGAACGGATTCAAAGCCATCAACGCCACAAAAACCCACGACACAGTTTCCGTACGAAAGAGGCATTGCCAGAAAAGGCCACCCATTCTTCCGATCGTTGTCGGGGAAATTGTATGGCCTGTCAACTTCGGGCCAGACGACCACTATTCTCTCTTTCTGCACCCCCACCTCTCTCCGGTTGGTTTCGTCATACAGGACATCGTACTGATTGAAACCGCAGTTTTTCGTTATGACGCCAGAAAAATACAGCTTGCCGTACCTGACCTCAACCTTCATTCCAACCTCCAAAGTCTCCGGCTGCACTTTTATTTCGGGCTTATCAAACTGCACAATTTTTGTCGAATCGAGGCACTGGAAAGTAAGGCCTCGATAAGGGTTGATCATACGCCCAATCATCTTGCTATCAGGGGTAGTAACTTTCACAACAGCTTCGTCTCCCCCCCTTTCAAGCATCGATACGTAAATATCGCTACTTGGCAAGCAAGATTGAAGTTCGTCAACCGTCCACTGCATCAGATTCAGCGGGAGAACTCTCTTCCATCTCTTGCAAAGTACCTCGACCCTTTGCAGCGATTGCCTTCTCTCTTCTGCCCTCTTTTCCCGATACCTCACGCACTCGTTCAATATTCCTACCTCCCTTGCAACCTCTTCCAAGAAATCCAGGTCCTCTTTCCACTTGATATGCTTCTGCCTCGTCACCACCACGCAGAATTTTGAGTTAGCTTTCGCCCCAACCCTCACGCAGCTCTCTTCTTCTTTCCCTACTGTAAATCCAACGTCGAAAAACGGTGCAACCATGGTGTATTCGTTATCAGGCATTTCAAAGGCCTGCATCGGTGTCGCGTGATTGTTTCGGTAAAGGTCCTCCTTGTCGTCGACACTTTTCCTATTTTCGCTGTCACCCGCAGACACCGTGTTTTCATTCTCGCCGTCAAAGTTCATGTTGTCAAAGTCGGCTTGCAACTCTTGTAAAGTCTTCTTCTTCTGCTTCTTCCCTTCCGGGTGAGACAAAATGCTAGGTGCGGAATTTACTTTGTGGTGCATTAGCTGCAGTTGATGTTCCTTGGAGGAGTGGTGTTGCTCGGGAAGGGGGACAAATGTTACAGCCGCATTAGTGGTGTTGCTCTTGTCGTCGCTAGCGCAATTGGCGCTGTCCCTGGCATCATTGCCGCCATCTCGCTGAGTGGTACGATCCAAGACGAAGTCTGTCTTTCTTCTCATCACTCCCTCTCCCTTATCAATGTGACTGTAATTGCAATCCAAATAATCGTGGAAGAGTTTTGTCTGTATATCGTTCAAGTGGCGTAAGTATCTCGGGCTACTCGCAACTTTAATATTCCCCTCCAAATCAAACTTCACCGTGGAGAATATTTTCTGTCCCTTTTCCACTTCCCAGAACTCTATTTTTTGCGCCATGAGAACGTTCTCGGTGATGACTTCGTGGGCACACTTGAGCACGTCCAAAGTTGTCGCCGTGGGATTTTTCGTCAGGTCCCTCAACCTCTCCAGAGCAAGAGTCTTGCGTATTCTGTCCATAGAGCTCCCCAGTAGCTTACCAACTTCCTTGAGGTACTCCATGACCTCATCTGTGAGGTCAGCGCACGCTCCCAGCTCCTTCGGATCGCTCTCCACTAACTTTCTCATCTCCTCCAATCCCACGTCTTCTTCCCTAAAATTGTCATCCCATTCTATGGTGAATACCGGGCCCTCTTTCCGGGGAAGGCCATTTTTCTCCCTTGACACTTCCACAATCGTCCCACGAATCATGCATGCGCCCACCTCCGGGACGAGGTTGAATTCTTCCAGAATTGACGCACTCGTATTTTGCGTAGCCACAGACAGAGTTGAAGTTGTCTCCAGAGATGGCTGTTTAATATGTTTTGCCGTCGTCTTCTCGACCATTGATTTCCTCTGCTGCGGTTTAAAACCATCCAGGCTCGCGTTCTTCTTCTCCTCCTCTTTCTTTTTCTCGTCCTCCCTCTTCTTTCTCGTCTTAGGACTTGGTGTCCTTGGCACTCTCGACTTTGGGTGCCTCCAAACTTTGACACTCCTGATTTTTTCGTCGTCCCTAGTTAAGAAAGGAGCCCACCTCTCCTTGAAGTCAAGAAGGCGCCTAGAATCTTCTGAGATGTCTTGCCCGACGTAGAAAGAATCGCACGAGAGTACGCCGAGGGAACAGGTCGACTTGGAGAGGAGGGGTACGGAGACATAAGGGAGGGAGCGGTCGCGGCCCAAAACACGCACCTGACCAGCGGTAGTCACAACGTGGTTTGGCCTAGTCTCGAGAGCCGCAGTCGTTAGACGAGAGGTCGACGTCGGTGATGCCGGGTTTCCAGTCGCATCGAATCCTTCTGACGTCTTTTCAGTCGACAAAGCGCTCCTTCCACCCCTACCGCTCCTATCGCTCCTACCGCTCCTACCGCTCCTACGACTAGTCGCATTGCTCTTTGCCGTCTTGGGCTTCTCCTTAATTTTTTCGGCCCTAACAATCCCTCCCTCGTCCACGCATCGGAAGCTAACACCGTCGCTCCTATGCATCCTCGTTCCCTTGACAGTGCTTTTCCCTCCAACAAAATCGTACCTCAAATAGTCTCCCCCAGGTTGCAGTACCCCAACATAAATATCGCAACCCCTGAGCACGTGAGATAGCTGGAGCAGATTTGTCTCGAACAAGTGCTCGATGTCCATTCTGTTTGTAGATATCTCCGTGGTCCGCCGTAGTCGAGTGAGGGAATGCAAAAGAGAAATAGAGAGCTTTCTTGTGAACTCGCTCTTCATGTCATAGACCCGGGTGAGATGAGTATCTGTCACCAAGGAAGCGGCGCGTTGGAGCCGGAGAGCGGAAAAAGGAATCTCGGAGGAGCGCTGAGATTGAGACGTGAGAGGCTTGACGGGGGGGGAAAGAGAGAGCAGCTCTGCGTTCAGGAGGGATTTCGAAAAGTTGTGATTCAGCTCTTTAATTTGCTTCTTTTTCTGTATCTGGGCAAGGACATCGTCTTCCCCGTCATTGTCGGTGCTGCTGCCAAAGGTTTTTGCTTCATCCCTGACGCTCTGTTTGCTGTTTTTTCCACTGCCTTTACAGTCCTTTTCGAGGACAAGGGGAGACGTCTTCAGAGACTCCTTCCCCCAACCAGAGAAATTAATATCTTGCTTGCCACCATTGGCGTTGGTAGCGATGAGTTTAGACAGATTCACCATCAGTCTCCTGAAAAAATAACAACAACAAGATAGAGAAGATGTTGCTCACTCCCTCAGAGTTGGACTTCGTTGACGCAGCAGGTGCTAGAACAGCCAAGAGGGATGACAATGAATTTTTTTTTTAGTAAAGCCGGTAACGTCGTTCCGTCGGTATAAATTGTCGGATGGTAAATTCTTTTACCGCATTCTTGATTTTTCAATCTCGGCTTATGAATCCACGCTCATCTATTTTCGTACATCATTTTTTGAAACTAAATAGTAAGAAAACACCACTGAACAATTACTGGTTATAATATTCGTCGCAAGCGAATATTATCTTGAGTAGTCTCTGTTCGACACCTTTAAATATGGACAAACTTCCTAATTACCAAAATACAGTCCTCAGCAAGCTTCCCGGGGGAAATCCAAATCAAGTAGGAGGGGGTGTATTTGGAAAGAATAATTCGATCCCGAACATGAACAAAGTTGCATCGGCTCGAGATCGACGTCTTGCCGAGAGGGAAGCTCAGCGCAGGCAGGCCAAACAATCTAAATTAAAGGCTAATGCCAGTGACTATATTGCAAAACTAAATCAGGATAAGCTGAGACAAAAAAAAGTGGCGCAGAAAGTAGAAATTGCGGAAGTCGGTGGAGGGGGGGTATTTGGAAAAGCCGCCATTGGGAACGCCGACTTTGGGGCCCTGGGAGTTGAATCGCGGCAAGATGCTGCCGATCCATTCTTAGCACAGATAAGAACGGAGAGGGAGCAGCAGGATTCACAATCTCAGCCCCTGCGACGCGTTGAATTCGGCGAGCAATTACGAAGCGGCCTACCATCATATAAAAATGAGGAGAACCGCCCCCCACAACAACATCAGGAACAGCGACAGCAACAGCAAAATGATGAACAACTACCTGGATTTGGTGGTGTCGGTTTCGCCCCACAAACAAGAATAGAAGAACGCAGACAGCATAACCGCCAGCCGTCGTCGGCTGTGGATGTGATGAAAAGCGAGAGAGAAAGGGCCTACGAAGAAAAGCGGAGAAGGCACCTGGCGAAAAAGGGCAGTGCGGCGCAAGAGCAGAGACAACAACTTGGTGGGATTGGTAGTGCGAACAACCAATCCGATCAAAGTGACGAATTGCGAGTGCGTCAGCAACATCAGCATCAGCGACAGCGAGAACAGGAAGATGCTCAGCGCCAAGCATACGCTGACCAACTGCAAAGGATGAGAGAAAATGATGAAAGGCAACAACTGCAGCGCCAATTCGAAGAGAGGCAGATGGCGAGGGAAAACGAGCATCGCGAGAGGTCGCGTTCCCCGCAGCAAGCCGCTCCAACCGTGAGATCTGATAATATCGATCCTCGTCGCGAAAGACTCGACAAACAGAGGGAATACGCGGAGCAGCTCAAGAAACAAATGGGAGAGCAGAAAACCACATTAAGGAGACGTCCAGATCAGGTAGAGGACAGACCACCCGCCCAGCAACCTGAATACCGCCCACCCCAGCAGCAGCAAAAACCTGATCCTAAGAAGCAATACGCTGCCGATTTGCGAAGGCAAATGGAAAATGACAAAAGGCGGAAAGACGAGGAGAAAATCCGGGAGCGATCGTCTTCGCCACCCCAGAATCGCGGACAGCGACAACAACAGCAGCAAGTCGACATGAAGAAACAATACGCAGAAGACCTTCGAAGACAGATGGAGGAAGATAGTGAGAGGAAGCTACGTGAGCAAAGGCGAGAAAGGAGCAATAGTCCAGAACCAGAACCGCGCGGCAGGGGACGCGAGGCGAGGTCGATATCACCTCAACAAGAGCAGCAGCAGCAAGTCGACAAACGCAGCGGCAAGAAATACCTATCAAAGCAAGAACTTGCCGCCGAATTAAGGCAGCAAATGCAAGCGAATAAAAAGCGGAGCCTTTCGCCCCAAGAACGAGCGCGACAATACTCGCAACAACAATATCAACAACAACAACCTGACCAACCCACACATACAGACGAGAAAAAACTTAGACAGCAGCAGTACGCGGCCGATTTAAAACGACAGATGCTAGAACGAAAAATGTCGCTACGGCACCCATTGGAACAACAGCAGCCTGAAAGCGGAATCGATGAGCAATATTTTGAGCCGTCGGCGGCTGAAAATGTTACTGACGACCGTTTCGGGTCGAATATTTCCGAAAGAGATAAGAGGTCGCAGCAACAAGTCTATGCGAACCAGCTGCGCGAGCAAATGGAGGCACAGCAACAGCAAAATCAACAAGGTAAGCAGCAACAGCGACGAGATGACTTAGATAAGACTTGGGGAAACGACAGATGGGAGATGAAGCGAAGAGCGAAGAAAATGGACGCAAAATCGTATGGAGATGAACTGAGAGCGCAGATGGCAGAGCATGATCAAAAGAGACAACAGGAAAAACAGAAACAGCCGAGTAATAATGACCAATTCGCGGGGCACGAAAACCATAAGCGCCCTCTTTCACCTAATTCCCTCGCTCGCGAGAGACAAAACATGGAGTACAAACTGCAACTAGATCGTGACCTCGCTCAAAAAAAGATTTTGCTGCAGCAACAAGAATATGCTGGAAAAAATCGAAGGCACCATGACAACATATTTGACGAGTCTCAAGATATTAACGACTTAGAACCAACAACTGATGGAGCCAGGAACAAAAACTTGGACTTAAACGGAATCGCCGGATTTGGACACCGAGATCGAACGGGCGAAAATAGTCCTCGTCACCACGCGAAAGGGAGTGGTGTGAATAATATGTACTCTGAGCCACAGACGGCAGAAAAGCTCAAGAGAGATAGAGATCGAGCGGACGACTACAGGCGGGTTCTTGAGGCTCAGATTCAAGAAAAAAAAATGAGAGAGCTCCAGTCAAGGGAGAGACGCAAGCAAGAAGACGGCGCAGACGATAGGTTGCCTTGGCAGAGGGATAATATTGCGAGCGGGCAGTTGGAGGATGGCTGGGAAATCGGACCGATGGGAATCCCGGTAAGGAAGTCTCCCACTAAGTCCCGACACCAACAACCGCAGCAACAGCAGCAACAGCAACAGCAACAGCAAGGCAAAGAATTTACAGAGAAGGCCAATCAGAGCCCGGACGCGCATAATCAACATCTCTACAGCGACCCGACCCAGGCATCGCAAGAAGAGCGCGACAAATCACGGATGGAGAAAGAGGAGCAGTACCGAAAGGAGATAGAGGATCAAATAAGGAATGGTCGAGAATTGAAACGCAAGGAAAAGGAGAAAGAGGCGGAATTGGAGGCGAAGGAGATGGCCAAGATGGCAGCGGATCAAAAAGAGCTACAAGAGCGGTATGCTGAGGAGGAGCGAATCAAGGCGGAAAAGGAAGCCGCCGAATTAAAAGCTCAGCTTGATCGAGACGCTTTTGAGCACCGCGCCAGGAAGGAAATGGAAGAGAAGAAGCGAATTGAAGAGGACCGGAAGGCTGAACTTAAAGCGAGGAGAGAAATCGAGGAGATGAACAGGGAACTTGAAATGAATAACAATGACAAATCCAACATGGCGGGGACAGTAAATTCGAATAATCTGAATGTCAGCGTCCCAACAATGCCTCATGATAGCCTTGGAAGCGCGTTCAGCAGTGACAAGAAGCGGCATTTGTTTGAAGACCAGAGGTCTCCCCAAAAGTTTAGCTTTGACGAAATGTCTGAGATCGATGAGGAGCAGCACGCTCCTGTGAATCAGCAAATGCAAAGGCAACAACAGCGACAAGAACGCTTGAAAGAGAGGAAGAGGATGCATAAGGAAAGGTTGGAACGAGAAAGAGAAAAGCAGCTTTTAGAAGCCGAGGAGGAGAGAGAGAGGCTGAGAGGCAGAGAACGACAACAACGTGACCGTGAGCGTGAGCAAGAGGAAGAGCGTGAACTTGAGGAGCATCTCCCTGTCCCACCCATGCAGCAAACAGCAGGAAGTACCGCGTCAATTATAGGCAGCCCGTCTGCCTCCAATTTCCGGTCGCACTTGGGGAAACAATTGCAGGAGCAGATTAACCAGATCCAGGCCGCTCAGCATCAGCAGCTCTTCATGCAACAGCAATTACTTCAAGCACAGTTCCAGCAATCATTCCAAAATGGGCCGCCCCCTGTACACCTCGTCAAGTCACCGAATACGAGTATCGACTCCTCCATGATTCGTCTGCCGACGGTAAGGGACGGAAATGAGACATCGCGAAGTTTGGGACCAGCTCTAGATCAAGATAGCAAGTTGGTAACTGACTGGGATGTAAGATTACCCTTTGCTGACACGCCTGCTGGCAAGGCAGTACTGGTCGAAGATGGAAACGTACTGGAAAAATTAGATGGTGAGGGTGGGAATGAGGGTGGGAGTGAGGGTGGGAGTGAGAGGGAGAGTGGTCAAGAGGGGGGTGAAATTGAGGGTGGAAGTGAGGCCAAGAGTGAGAAAATGGTTGGTAAGGAAAGCGATGGCAGGAGCGAAAACAAAGATAAGGGCATTGATGAAAAAGAGGAAGAGATGGGGAAAGAGGAAGATGGGGAAGGACGGGGGGAGAAAATCAGCGAAGAAAAGGGTGACCCGCGTATTATCAGCGACGACGAGAAAGAAAGTGATCAAAGAGGAATTACGAGAGAAGACCAGTACAATGATACCGTCGAGGTTACTGAACCACCCATAAAAATCCTTGGGTCGTTGTTAGACGCGGCTGTAGATGAATCAATGGTCGATGATGAGTCGCAAATTCCAATTATTAGTGATTCACGCGAGGAGCCAAAGGGAAAAGTATCATTCGTCAATGCCGAAAGCAGCATTGAATCAGAGAGCAGTTTTGAGCTAGAGAGTAGTTTGGAGGTTATCGACATTAAAGTTAATGGTGATGGTATCGTCGATGGCGGTGATGATGATGATGATGATGATGATGATGATGATGATGATAATAATGATGATGATGGCCAGCAACTACAAGAGCCAGAGAGCAGTGTAGAACTAGGGAGTAGTTTGGAAGTTACCAACGACGACGACAACGACAATGACAGTGGTGAAAGTATCGTTGATGGCGGTGAGGACGACGAACGACCACAAGTACAACAAGAAGAAAGTAAAAGATCCCGAGCTGTCGAAATCTTTCAGAAAATCCCAAAAAGTAAACGCGACGACAGGAAGGTGAAAGACAGAAAAAGGCGAGGACGGCACAATGTGAAATATGATGTAGGACGGATGGATGGTTTGGATATATCGGGCTACGAGAATCCGTCTGAGTCCGATTCTGGCTCTGAAACCCGCCTGAACAGGCCTATATCTGCGCAAGCAAGATTTACCTCACCTCGGCGACAGAAAGGTAAACGAACTTCGAAAAAGCAAACAAGTCCGAGGCAGCAGACTGAAGAGAAGTTCTCGCGCAAGTATAATGTTGGGCCCATCAAGAACTTGGATATTGCTGGGGTCGGTGACAACGATGACAGCGCCTCGGTACGCTCATCGTCATCTGAGGAACGCCCCGCGAGTGCTCCTCGCCATGTTCCCACTCTTCAGACAATCGCAAATGCGAAGCGTCTCTCCCTGAAGCAGCGCCAACTGAAGCAAAAAAAGCAACAGGACGAAGAATTCCGGAAGAAAGTGGAGTCCGATAATAATGTGAAACTAGTGATGGAGAAACGGAAGATGGAGATCGAGATGAAGCGACAAGAGGCTATGATGGACTCTCGAGTGAAGCAGATGAAAGCGATGCACGCTGCGAGTAAGCTCGCCCACAAGATTGCGTCTGAGTCTGAAGTCCGTGCTAGACTACAGGTACAAGAAGCCAGGAACCAGGAACACATGCTGTCTCTCCGCGAGCAGATGAGCGAAAGGCACCGAATCATTATCAGTCGCTTCAAGAAGCGGATGCTGCTAAGCAAGTTGTTGAACACATTCGCTGCTTGGAGTGAGTTTTCGATTTTGTCGAAGCGCCACAGGATGATCGTGCAGCGATTCGTGAGGCGTTGGAAATCAATGCAGGTGATGAAGACTTTTTCTGCTTGGCACAAGTTCACGGTTGACCGCGTTGAAAGCAGGAAGCGAGAGATGGATAGAAAACTGTACGAAGAAGGTATGCGTAAGGAATACGAAATTTCGCTTCTCACGGCGAGATCGGACCACGAGGCGAGCCTGCTTATGGCCAAGCGGGAAATGGAGATCGAGACGAAGCGAAAGGAGATGATAATGGAATCCCGGATGAAGCAAATGAAGGCGCTTCATACTGCGAGCAAGCTGGCTCACAAGATCGCTTCCGAGGTAGCTGTCCGCGCGAGACTCAAGCTTCAAGAGGAAGGCTACAATTACCAGATGCTCTCGCAGAAGCAGAAAGAGCAGGAACGCCATCGCATCATTCTCTCCCGCTTCACCAAGAGGATTATGTACTCTCGGTTGCTGAACTTTTTCGCCTCGTGGAGCGAGTTCACTATTAAATCCAAGCGAGACCGCATGATAGTGCAGCGCTTTCTCAGCCGGCAAAACGGCAACAAAATGAGCAAGGCGTTCTCCGCTTGGGAGAAGTACACTGCAGATAATCTCCAGAAGCGCTCGATTGAAGAAGAAAGGGTTGAATTCGAAAACACAATAAGCCTTCACCACGAAGCGAGCATGAAAGTAGCGGAAAAGAAACACCAGGAGCAACTTGCTAAGACTATCAAAACACAGGAAGAGCGGATGAAGTCGAACGAGGAGAAACTGTTGGCGGCCAAAAAAAAATTGGAGGAAGAGGCAAAGCAGCAAGAAATCGGAATGGAGCGCAGAATCGTGAAGCTCAAAGAACAGCATGTAGCCTCAAAATTGGCCCATAAAGTCGCCTCGGAATCTGCAGTTCGGGCTAGACTCAAGATTATGGAAGAGAGAAACGAAAACGTCGTCCAGTCCTTCCGAAAGCGGCAGGAAGAAAGGAATCGTATCATAGTCACCCGTTTTGTTCGACGACTGCAGCATAGCAACCTGTTGTCTTCTTTTGCCGCGTGGAGCGAATTTATGGTCACAAATAAGCGTAACAAAGCCATTATTCGGCGATTTGCCAAGCGCATGCTTACCAACCAACTCGGGAAAACGTTTGATGCTTGGTACGACTATGCGCTGAGCCGGGTCCGATCTCGGCACCTCACAAAGCTCACTGTGAGCAGACTCCTAAACGGCAAGAAGCTATCCGCATTCCGGCTGTGGTGTCGTTATGTCGACAAAATGCTCGAGAAAGAAAGGGTTGAAAAAGTGAAACAACACCAACTTCAGATTGCTAAAATGCAAGAGGAGATGGAAAAGGAAGTTCGCCAGAGAGAGGTCGTCTTTAAGAAGCAAGAAGACGAGATGGCTGCCAAGTTGGAGTCGATGAAAGCCGACCACGCCTCTAGCCTGCTGAAGAATGAGAAGGAAATTCAGAAGGCACGCGACTTAACAGAAGCGGCACGTTTGGAGGCTAACATCACCAAGGCGAACTTGAAGGGTAAGTTCGACGAGAGGAAGGCAGAATGGGAACAGGAGCTGCAAGAACTCAAAGTCGCAATGTACAAGAGTGAGGAACAGGTCAAGGCGGTGGAAAGGGACGCTGAGAGTATACAGCTAGCTTATGAGGAGAAGGTGGAAGCCAGTAAAAAGGCGAACGAAGAGCTCGTCAGGAGGATTGAGTATCTGAACAACGTAAGGCTGGAGTCTGCCAAAGAGGAGATAGAAATCAACGAGATCAAGTTCCATCAGCAGGAGCTCAAGAATAAGCGGCTAAATAGCTACAAGGGGGGCGTCTATGGGCTAGACTTAGTGGGAATAGAGACGGTCAGAGGCATCAATGGTGGTGGTGTCTCGGGCAATTCGTCTTTGAGGACGAAGCAAAAGAGGGTGGGCAGTGCCAAAGCTTCCTTGAGTAGTCCCAGGCGCCAGCACGAGGAGGAAGAGGCCGTGGCACTTGCAAGGAATCGGAAGTATTATAAAGGGGAGACGAGTAAGAACAAAAGCAGACTCGAGCTGATCAATGGAACAGTTGTGGGCGAGAAAAGGACTCACTACGTTAAGTTTTCTCTGGGGGAGCTAGGTATTGAGTCGCTCGACCTCCACAACTATGATAACCGGCTGACAGAGGGGGGCAAGAAACGCAATCATTACGCCCCATCGACACCTTCGGCAGAAGGGAAAGGCGAAAAGCCGAGATTTGTTCGACACCGGCGTCGTGGAAGCGCGAGCGCAGCTTTGAATAGCCCGAGGCAGTCCGCCAACTCGTTAGCTGAGCTGACAAATGAGGAATTCGAAGCGAAGATTATTAGTGACAACCAGGTGTCACTGGAAATGGCCACGCGTCGTGTCGAACTTGAGGCGGAAAAGAGGCTAGAGGAGCACCTCGCTGTCGCAGCAAGGAAAAAGGAGGAGCTCTTTCATAGCCAAGAAATTGAGATGGAGGAAAAGCTCGCCAAGATCAAGGCGGATCACGATGTCTTCAAGCAAGAATTGGAAGAGGAAGCGATAGAGCGGAAGATTCAGCGGGATAGAATTGCTGTTGAGAGGTTCTTGCGAAAGGTCATGTTCGGCATGCAAGCAAAAACTTTCTCAGCTTGGGTCAATTTTACTCTAGAAAGCAAGCGGAACAAAATGATCGTGGAGAAATTTGCCAGACGCATGCTGAACTCTCGTAAAATCGGTGCCCTTGCGGCTTGGAACGAGTTTGCGGAAGACAGAAAGCACAAGAAGAAGCTCATGGCGCTTACTTTTAATCGGCTTGCCAATGGCAAGACTCTCTCGGCCTTCAATAAATGGAGCAGATACGTTAAGGAAGCGGTAAAGGCTGAACATGAGAGCAAACAGCGCCAGTTTGTAGCCGATCTTGAGCGGTTGCAACAGAATCTCGTCGATGAGCGCAAGAAAAAGGAGGCTGCATTCGCCAAGCAGGAGGAGGAGACGGAGCTCAAGCTGAAGGTAATGAAGGAGCAGCACAAAGCTCTTCTCCTTGAGGCAGAGGAGGAAGCAGAGGTAGTGACATCACAGTATAAGAAAAACAAGCTTGAAGAGATGATAAGAAGAGCAGCTCTTCGCACGGAAATGGAGAGCAAGGTTAGAGAGTGGGAAACTGAAGTGGAAAATTTGAACGATGTACTGACTAAAAGTGAGGCCAAAGTGGCCATGGTGGAAGAGGACGCGAAGAAGGCAAAGCGAGATGCCGAAAGCAAGCACTTGGAAGCGGTAAAGGCTCATGAAGATCACCTGCAATCAGTGGATGAATTGCATGCCAGCCGCCTCGAGGTTGCCAACGCAGAGCAGAGCAAAATTGTTCAGGAGGCTGAGTTTGAGCTCAAGAAAATAAACGCGGATATGTCTCAGATGGAAAGAGAAAACGAAGAGAGGATTAGATTAATGCATGAGGAGAATGAGGAGAGATTGAGAATCATGAAGAACGAGATGGCAGAGAAGCATCAAGCCGTGGTCGTGGCGCAGCAAGTGATCCACCAGGCTGTAGGTGAGAGTATCAAGAAGGAACTCGAGGTTAAAATAGCCGTCGCGACGGACAAACACCAGGCCAACATCGCGAAGGCCAAGGAAGAGTATCAGAGGAGTACGGCTATTGTTGAAAAGAGAGTTGAGGAGGCCAGGATTGCAAACGAGGCAGAGCTAAATATGCAGCTTAGTGTCTTGAATGAAAAACTCAGGGAGCTCGAATTGAGCAGCATTGAGAAGATCGCAGAGGCAAAGCGAGTAGCGAAGCAAGAGGCAAGAGAAGCCCATGAATTGGAGTTGAAGAAGGCTGTCGAGGAATTCGCCAAGAAGCAAAAGATCGCGGAGACGTTGCGGGCCAAAGAGCTCAACAGCATCGCGGAGAGAGAGGAGATTGAGAAGGCCGTCGTCCACCAGAAGAAGATGGAGGAGGCGTCCCGTAAACTCGCCATTGACGGTAAAAGGAAAATTGGCAGACTAATCCAGCGCGCCGCTGAGGGGAAAAGGAAAGACGATGAGATTGAGAAGCTCAAAAGCAGCCTGGCGAAGTTGGAGGAGGAAGCAACAAATTATAAGGCAAAGAGCTCTAGCGTGAGCGAGAAACTAGCCAAGAGCGAAGCGGAGATCAGTAACATCCATATACTCGTCGAGAGGGCTGAAAAGGAGCGAGCTGAGGCGCTCATGGATCTGGAGGAAGTCAGGCTCATTGCTGGGGATGACGAAAAGAATAGGGCGGAAGAACTGATTCAACTGGAACAAGAGCTTGTCAAAAAGCAGGCTGATGACAAGGCTCTGCTAACCGCTGAGCACTTGAAAGAGATTCAAGACCTCAAAAATGACGTCGAAGCTGCTAAAAGAAGTGAAGTAGACGCCAGACGGAAGCTCAATGAAATGGAGGTAGAAAAGAATGATGCTGAGGCTAGTTTGCGGAGGGTCGTGGATGAGGAAAAGGTTGAAGAGAAGCGAAGGGCTCATGTCGAAAAGACCACCAACAGGCAGTCAAAAATCAATCAGGTCGAGCGTGAACGAGAAATCGGCGTCAGCAAGATCAAGGAAGCCGAAGCGCACGTTGAGACTGTCAGCAGGGGTTTCGATGAGGTTCAGGACTTAGTTGACAACAGAGTTCATGAGAGCGATAAACGAATGGAAGAGTATCTGAGCGTACGGCAAGAGGGAATCGAAAGTGT